>Ga0209536_100004935_pt1 | contig 20970 bp, 9 predicted proteins | sample DeeMarSeWOR28_12_FD_187461 | JGI IMG/M metagenome (GOLD analysis project Ga0209536, IMG submission 187461) | Marine sediment microbial communities from White Oak River estuary, North Carolina - WOR-2-8_12 (SPAdes) (version 2) | ecosystem: Environmental > Aquatic > Marine > Intertidal zone >... | reverse complement strand
TGCTTTCGGTTTACAGCCAAAAGCTGGCTCAAAATAACCTGAAAGATGAAATGCTCTCAGCCGTATCCATCTGCCAGAATTTTAGGGACCGCATCGCTCTCCAGATGACGAATAAAAGAACCCAGGCCTTCAATATGATCCCCCACCCCTACAACCAAATCATCTTGGACTTAACCGAATCCGAACTGCGCTCCCAGTCTACCAAACAATCCCTCGAATTCTATAAGGAAGGGATCACTCTGGCGTCAGATGCTATCAACCGCATGTTAGCCATCGACCCCCAGAAGGCGCGACCGGACTATTATGTGGTCTCCAAAGCCCTGCTGACCATCGGAGATCTCTATCTGAGAATGCACGAAACCTGGACCGAGAACGCAAGTTTGCCCATGGCAAACTATCTGGCCAAGGCGTCGCAATTCTATAACTATGTGGCCCAAATTGAGGAAGGCGTTACCGTCGACTCAATTGACGATAACTTAAATTTCGAAATTTCTCCGGAAATTATTAACGCCGCCTTAAAATTTAATCTAAAAAAGAAGCATATTGGAGAATACGCGTTAACCGACACCCAGGATGCCATCCGCCATCTGGGCGGCGTGGCCCGCGCCAAAGACGCCTCCCTCTATCTGCGCAAAAACAAACCTAAAGAAATTGATGCGCTCCTCGACCGCGTCGGCCGGCTCGACCGGGCCATCGCTATTATGGAAAGAAATAATGCCGGCAAAGACGACTTTTTCGTCTTTTCCGCTAAAACTACAAAGGCAGACATGTTGCTCTCGCTGGCGGATCGCATTAATTTCTGTCTCTGGCCGGAAAACGGAGATAATCATCAAAGGACTAGTCAACTATTGTCCGAGTTGGAAGCCCGACTCCACACAAAATATCAGAATAACCAGCCATTATCCCGAAATAGTCTTATAAAACGGCTCTCCCATATTAAGCGTCATCTGGCCAGTCAGGCGCGAATAATTTACCGGAGCGTCCCCGCTAAATTTGAGTCTCTTTTCGCCGCCGCCTGGATCAAACTGGCCGAGATCGCCATCCGCACCGGCGAGTTTATCAACTATGAATTCAGATACCTGCATACCTTTACCAAACACCCGGTATTTAATCGGGCGAACCCGGTTATCCCTCGGTTCGAATTCCTGGGAATTGCCAAGAATTATATCGAAGCCCTTCTGCTCAACTCCGTGGGCGGCCGCGAAAATAGAGAACGGGCTTATAGATTATTCCTGAAGGTAAAGAGCTCTGCTTATATGCTCCCCGACCCCTATCCAACTTATTTCGGCGCCTATGCCACGCTTAAGCTTGCCGAGATCATGTCAAAAAGAGGGCAGCTCAGCGCCGCCGTTGAACTCTTCAAAGAAGCCGAGCGTCTGGTTAAGAATCTATTGGAAACAAATCTGAATATCATGTCCTGGAGGCCTTATTCCTTCTATGCCGAACTCTATCATGAATGGGCCAACACCATCCGAAGCGTAAATTACGGCAGATCCGAAAGGCTCGCCCAGAAGGCCAAGAAAAACTGCCGGTTGTCTGATCTGGAACATGATTATAAAATCCGCATCAGAGAGATTGCGAGAGACTTCAAGATATAAAAACAAACACCGGCAAAAATAAAATCACCCGAAATTTCCCCCAAAAAGTGTCGATATATATATATAGGAAGGAATACCATGGTATTACAACCTTTAAGCTTAATAACTAACCTATTTTTTGGGAACGTTCCCAAAAATCCGGGGAGCGACGAGCCCAAAAGAACTAAAAGCGCCCCGATTCTTCTGGCACAGGCACCCCCCGGCCAGACCCCGCCGGTTACACCGGCCACTCCCGCCAAACCTTTTACCAGACAAAGCGTGGACGATTTAGTCAGCAGCAATCTTGCAAAGATCCATAATGCCCTCAACCGGAGCCGCGGCCAGGATTATTCCATCCGCAGATTACGGCGATATCCAACTCCCAATGATTACAACGCCATTGCTGAAAAGTATATTCTCTGCTGGCTGGCCGGCCGCGAGATCGGAATTCCCTATTCACATTTAGGCCGTATGATAAGAGAAAGATCTAACGTCTTATCGACGGCTATTTCCTATCTTAAACGAGGCAGCAGAAGCTGGTCTGTGTTCAGACGGCGCTACTGGCTGCCGCAGTTGAGCCTGATCCTGAGCAGTGAATTAGAAAGCAATTTCATGCGCCGACAGCTCAGAAAGCTCCTCCCCAATGGCACGCGCCCCAACGGATGGGACAGTCCCACCCTCGACGCGCGGGTCAGGGAAAGACTGGCCTTAAAACAGTTCTTCGGAATATATTTGAAAGGGAAAAAGGAATTCTCTCTTCTCCAGGGAGAGAGCCATTTACGGCTCGCGCTTCTCTGGAAAGCAGCGGGCAATCAAAGCAACTACCAGGCCCAGATCACCAAAGCCAAGGCCGTCCTGAAAAAGGTCGCTACCCTCACTTCTCTTAAAGCATCCGTCCGACGGCTCCTGCGCGGCCGCCGCTCCCGTTATATTCCTTCCCTGACCCAGAGGATCCGGATCCGCCGGACACGGAACCAGGAAATCCGCAAGACCATTGCCCGGGCAAACCTGCTCATGGCCAACATTTTAATGCTCGAAGCTGCCGCGCTCAAAGATCCCAACCAGGCGCTTGCTAAATATAAGGAAGCCGAAAAATATCTAAGGAACATTTCTCCTCTTAAGGGGATTATCCTACTTGAAGCTACCAAGCTTCTGGCGCAAGATCTTTTATCCCAAGCCTACCTGCATCGAAACCTGAACCAGCCTTACGCCGCCCTCTTCAAGGAGGCCGAAACCCATCTGGCTTATATTTCTAATTGGGTAAAAACCTACAAGTCCAAAACCTTTGCCTACCGCAGAGTTCAAGTCCCCGCCAGCCGCAAGGTCACTCCCCGCTGGCTGGTAAATATCGACACTACGGTTAAGATCGACCTGGCGAAGCACCACATGATCAAGGTAGGCGATATTCGCAAAGCCAGCACCATTGAAAGCCTTAAGGCTCAGCGGATTGCGCTGAGAAATATCGCAGCCGTTCTTATTTCCGCCATGAGGGCCAAATATCCTTACGGAAGGACGAGAATCCCCGTAATCCGGTTTCAGCAGCTCTCCGATCTCCAGGTAGCGTTGGCCGAAAACCTGACCCGGCGGGCATTCATTGCCAAAGCGCTCGGCGATAACGCCACTTACAAAAAACTTTTACACGGCACACAAAAGAAAAAGGGAGCCATTGCGATCCTCAAAGGCATATTCAGCCGTTCGGCTAATCTCTTGACCCGGGCGGCGGCCAACCTCTGGCTGGCTAAAATTCATTTTGTCATGGCCGGAGACGACCAGCCCAGCCAGAAGCGCCGGGATATCTTAAAAGATGCAGCGGGCTACGCCCGGAACGCCCTGGCCCCCCCAAAAAAGCTCAGCGGCAGCATGCTTTCTTCGGCCTATCAGACCTACGGTGAGATTCTGCTGCAGCAAAAGAATCTAAGCGAGGCCGAAAAGATGCTTCGCAAAGCTATCACGATCGACAAGCAAAATTACGGCGCCATGGCCACTCTGGCGGATATCTTGAACCAGCGCGCCAAGCACGCCGACGCCAGGACTATCTACGAAAAATTGATCCAGACAAAACAAAAGCACTTCCTGGGCCGGCAGGCGGAACTGGGGAAGGCCGAAGCCAACATGCGGGAAAAAGAAAATTATCTAATGGAGAACATAAACAAACTGCGGGCGGTGGTTATCGATATTCTGGCTAAAGAACCACCTGGATCCTACCTGATCGTCCGCGGCATTCATGATCTGATTGAAGCCTACGGGGCCAAGGAACACTTACAGGAGCTCATCATTCTCATTGGAAAAACCCTCCTCGGATTGAACAACCTGACCGTCATTCAAGACGAGCCGCTTAAAAACGCTCTCCTGGGGGCCCTGGGCCGCAAGGTTATCCTGAGCTCTTCCTTCAAATCCGAATTATATCTTAAAATCGCCGAAGTCCTTATCTGGAGAAAGAAATTCAAAAAGGCACGTGAATTGCTCTCCTCGATCCCGGGGGCCATTGCCACCACGATCAAAAAAGATACCAACCTTTCGCTTCTTTCCCACATTCTAAAAGCCGAGCTCCAGATGAGAGAGAAAAAAGACATCACGCTGATCATGAAACCAGCTCTCTGGAACGCGGTTCACCGGAGCCAAAATCCGGATCTGATCACCCGATTGATTAAAGACCATCTGGAAGCCCATTTTATCAAACAGAAATTCTCCCTGGCGGTTAAATTAATTGAAAGATACCTGGTGCCGGCCAAAAACAACCCGCATCTGGGGCCGATCGAAAAACTTTTTGTGGGCCGCGCCCGCAGTTTTAATAAATTCAAATTCGCCCTGCTCTTCAGCTGGGCCAATGCCCTTTTCTGGGGGAAAGAATACGATAAAGCGCTGGACAAATATGCTGACGTTCTTAAAGAAATAAAGACCATCGAAAAGCGCAACCCAAACCTTGCCCGCAAGTACCGCACCCAGGTCTTTGTGAGCATCGGGGACATCCGCTTTATCAAACAGGATTACGATCCTGCCATGCAGCAATACAGGAAAGCCCTGCCCCTTCTTAAAGGGCTGAAGTCAAAACAGGCGAATATCGACCGCGCCAAAGCCCTGGTAGGCATGGCGGACATACGGCGATTTGTCCCGGATCACCAGGATATTGATAAATCCAGAAAACTTTATTACCGGGCGAAGAAGTCCCTTAAGCACGTTTCCCGGCTCAATCCCGACCGCATCCGCCTGGAAAAACGCATCCGCGACGGATTATTCGGCATCCGCCGCATGACCGGAGAAGTCAGTTATTTTAAAACCTCCTTTGAATTTACTCGTGGAAGCAACGGAAGGCTCGAATCGCAGATCAACATAAACACCCTTATCTCCATGGGGCTCTTTACTCCCAAAATGAGCTGGCTGCAGATATTTCTGGGCGGACAGATCGATCTTGGGGACGGCGTCCGGCGCGGCTCTCTCTATCTCGGCCCCCGCCTTTCTTATCGGAACAATTTTGCCCTGGAAACCATCTTCAAGCTCGGCACCACCGGGAATGAAAAATCGGGGATCGTTTTCTACCGGCGGCCCGACCTAAAACTCAATCTCTATACCGATTTAGGGAGCAGATATCTGGAACTCTCTGCCACGGCAAATTTAAATTTCTCTAAACAGGAACAGAATTTAAATACCTACTACGGCTCCCTCAACATAAAGCCCTTTGCCGGTTTGAAATCACGCTGGGTGCGCGGTTTGGGCCTTAAAGCCGAATATAACAATTTCTATTTCACCTATCTGGGCGATTTCCAGTTGCGCCATTCGCTGGGGAGCGGTCTCCAGTGGAAGGAGATCCCGCTGGTCCCCAATATCTGGGATCTCGACCTGAGCGTCCTGGGCCTTGCTTACTGGCAGAAGCAAAACGGCGGTTTTACGTCGAACGGCGGCGTCGATCTCGGCATCCGCACCCGGTTTAACCTTGAAAAACTTTTTAAGTACCCGGTTTATCTAAATTTTAAGTATTTCTACCAGTACACGCCGATCTACCAGCTCCATCAGGGAAGCGCGACCCTGGAGGTCCCCTTCTAATTAAATTGAAATTTCGGCCAAAAAGTGTCGATATATATATAGGAGGTAACGATCATGATCGCAACGGCAATACCTAGAGTAAGAATAAGCATTCCATCCGCGGTTATGCGATATAAGAATAACGCGGGGTCTCCCTACGCCACGATAAGGGCCCTGGGGAAAAAACCTCTTTACTACGTACCGACCTTAGCCCTGGGATTAATTTCTACCGGAGTTTTAGGGCCCGGACCCGCCATCACCGCTATCTCAACGGCGGAAACCGCCGCCAACGCCAAGAAGATCGTAACGCCCAAAGCCGAGCGTCCTTCGATCCTTCGCGCCTCCGCTATGCTCGGCCTCGCTGTCGGCGGCTTCATGCTCCATCTTGGTACCGGCCTGGTCTCAGGCTTAGCCGGCCTGGCCGCCGTTACTTTTGGACTGATCACCGTCGGCGTTGACAAAGTGGTCCGGATGGTCCGCGCCCGAAAAAGCGTTAAAGAGTTGAAGCTCCTGGTAAACCGGGATAACGTTGACCTTTTACGAGAAGAGATGGAAAAACAGCAGGTCTCCGCAAAACTGCAAAGAAAGCTTTTGAGAAAATTAGGTATCCGAGAGGAAGTGGCTTAAAATGGGTTTTTGCGATTCTACAGTTGGAGGTTGGCTCTGTAACCGCGTAGACGATTTCAGAAGTCTCTGGAACTGGCGCGCGCCGGCCGCGGTCGCCAGCTGCAGCGGCGGGAACGCCGATGAACGTTGTGACGCGGTCGAAGGCGTACCGGATCCCGGCAGCCTCGCCGTTGACGAAAGCGATCTCACCGCCGAAGGTTTTGCGGTTTATAATTCCCAATTGCATTTTATCCTGCGCGACGCCGCCGATTGTGATCTTCAGGAACCTGCAAATTTAAAAGTCACGCTTAATACCGGTTATGAGCAGGTTCCCATGAACAAAAATGAAAGCGGAGACTACGTAGCGGCGGTGCCGGTTAATTACTGGTCCAGTGTTTGCGCTACGGTCGAAGATCTCGACCGCGAGACCGAAGCCGAAAAATGCCTCTATAATCTTCCGACGGTCATTCCTAACAACGATCTCTGCCAAACCCAGCCCAGTGTTATCCCGGGGACCGAAATTATTTATTCCACCCGAGAAGTAGACGCCGGAGAAAGCGTCAGTCTATCTATCCCGGCTGACCGTGTGGTGCGCTGCGACGGCGTCAACGCCACCGAGCCTGGAAACGATCTCTCCCTCTTCTTCGCGGCGATTAATGAATATCACCCCGCCACCATGCAAACCTTTACAGGTCAGAGTTATTTGTCTGTCTCCATCGACACCGCTGGCTTGCTCCCGGGATATTACGAGGTAGGCCTAAAGGTTGTTGACGGCCGCACCAGTGCGACTAAAATCATAGATGCTACGTCTGGATTTGTGGTCCGGGACCCGTCCTCATCTACCGATATCCCCCTAGTTACGATCGGCAACTTAGGCTACGCCTATCACGAAGGGGAAACTCAAAACAACATCGAATGCCATAGCGACGATCCGGACGCGACCTTCGCCTGGACGGTGCTGCGCCCCGACGGCCTCACCGACTATTTTACCGGCGATCTCATCCCAACCTATAGCTTTGATGAAATAGGAGATTATGATTTCAAATGCACGGTTACCGCGGGCGACGGGATCACCACCAATTACGAAATCCGATCGACCTCGGTCTATCCGGCGAGCACGCCGATCCCGATCCTCTCGATCATCGCGCAAAATTCCGCGCCGGTAAACACCAATGTTAATTTCCAGGTCGGAGTTCCCGAAACCGGCACCTTCCGCTATTTCTTTAATTTCGGCGACAGCGCCAGCTGGTTTGAAAGCATAAACTATAATAAATCTTATTCCCAGACCGGGGTCTACGAAGTGCGCCTCCGCGCGGAGTTGATCAGCGATCCCACGGTGACCTTTAACCTTAACTCGGCGCATAATATTACGATCTACTAATCTGCGGCAAGCAGCCACTCCCAGCGCTCTGCATATATATAATGTAAGTAGTGCAGTAGTTTAGTAGTGCAGTAGTCTAGTAGTGCAGTAGTCTAGTAGTACAGTAGTCTAGTAGTGCAGTAGTCTAGTAGTACAGTAGTTTAGTAGTGCAGATGATTTTGAGGCGTTAATCTGAGGGATTTCATTAATCCTCTAAGAAGTCGCAGCGCACTTTTCCTCAAATCTTCGATTTTTAACCAAATTTCATCATTAAAATAGGCTAAATCTTTTGAGATCAACAAATATGTCTCCAGTTCTCCCAATGACCCCTTGGCGATATTTAAAAAATAAAGGTATTGTTTCTTGCTTTTTCTCTCATAACCCTCAGAGATATTAGCTGAGACCGAAATCGCACATGATCTCATCTGTGATACTAATCCGTATCTTTCCTGCTTAGGAAAATCATTGGTTACTTTATAAATCCGAAGCGCCAACTCATACGCCTTCTGCCAAACTATCAAGTCCTTAAAACCATTCATCCTCCATCTCCTTCCCACCTCTACTACAAAACTACTATGCTACGGCACTACTAATACACAGCAATTTTATTACCAGCCCAGTTTCCTCCTTTTACGAAGGAAAATCAGCCCAAACTGTCGAGATCTCGACACCCCAAGCCCCCAAATACGACACCCCCTACACTACCAGACTACTAGACTACTGAACTACTACACTACTAGACTACCAGACTACGATACTACAAAGATTAGAATAAACAATTTCCCCAAAAACTGAAATTTTTCCCATGAGATGCCGATAATAACATAGAGATATTATGCCCAAACGGCAAAATCAACTTAGATTGGGAGGAAAAACATGCCGCCAAAAATATTGAATGGATATCCGAGATTGAGAAATTTCTATAATGTTCTCGTCGGCACCGAGCTGCGCCGGGACGCCCGCAATTGGATCGGGCGGCAGCTGCAGGTCTTTAATCCTGCCTGGGCGCCGATCAATCATCATCCATTGCGGCCCACCGATGTGCGAAGGGTTAAATTCGATAATATCCATTTTAGCGAGACCAACGGCGCAAAGGCCGTCGGCAAGCCCGACCTTTCAGCGAGCGGCGAAGTTACCGTTCCCGCCCGGCAAATGCCGCCGAGCACGTCACTCCCCAATATAGAAGTAAACGAACCGAAAATCAAGGAGCTCGATTCAGCGATAACCCGCAACCATAAGCCAAGGGTATTCCGTTTCGAAAAAATGTGGAAGACAATCGCAACTTATGGGGCGTTTATCCTCGCTGCCGCCGCAATGCCTTTTGCCAGTGTTTCCTTAAGCCTCGGCGCTCTTTTCCCGCTTATTTTAGGAAAAAGCGCGCTGGCCGTCGCCACCACCCTGGTTGGAACCAATGCTCTGCTGGGCGGCGTCATCGGATTTTTGGCCCATCTCGGTCTTAATTTAAGATCGAACCGCCGGGCAGAGAAATCGATCAAGGGCGCCGATCGGGAACTGCTGGCCGAACGGCTTCTCAAGCAAGGCGAAGAGAGTGCCGCCACAAAAGCCGTCCTCGCTCTGTATCCAGAAAAAGATCAAACTTCCATAAAAGACCTCATGGAAATAGTTAAGATTGAGCGAAGAATGTATGCCGAAAATCATGATGGTCTTAGTGCTGCCGTCAAAGATTTTATGCAACTTAAGGCCAAAGGAGCAAATAAAGCCGTTCTGGCGGACCAAACCAGGAAATTTGTCGAAATAGCCGCGAAACTGGACATGCTGTTAGACGTTACAATGAACGATGGAAACGTCTCTAAAGTATTTATGCTGCCGGCCGACAAAGATTCAAAAGAAATGGTTGGCTTGCTGGAAAGGGCCGGTAAACCGGTCACCTATCCGCATGGGTGCATTAAAGAGGCCAACGATGCGGTCGAAACATACGAAGTTTTCTCCTTCACCGAAGGCAAAATCATTCGCCTTTCAATTCCTCGAAAGTCTCGGGCCGACGCCGCGCAAAGCAGGCGGCAGGCAGAAACAGTAGCCGATGAATTGATCCCTCTGGACAGCGGAGATATTCCGCCTTCTAATGGGAGCATCGATCTCAGCAATTTCCAATATACTGGAACTGTATCTCACTACAAAGAGGTAGGCGTCATTGGCAAAGGGGGGATGGGCGAAGTCCTATTGGTCGAAAGTACCACCGGGCAAAAGTTCGCCCTAAAAAAATCAATCCTTCTCCAGTCCTCCTCATCCGAAGCCGCATCCGAAGCAGTAACGGAAAGCACCCGCGGTTTCCTGGAGCGATTATGGCAAGAATTTTATTTGGGAAAAAAATTGGTGCATGAGAACATCTGTCCCACGGTAGATACAAATATCGACGGCCTTTTCCCGGATGTAACCGACCGGCAAAGATTTAAACACACCTTTGATTTGGAGATGCTCAGAGGCAAAGACATCTTTATCGTAACAGAATTTGTCCCGGAAAGACCGGGCTCCGACAATAAAGCTCCGAATTTAGAAGGGGAGGCCAGTTCAGGGATGATTCCCAAGCGCGCCCTCAGGCTTTTTATGCCTGTTATTGGCGCGCTGCGCCACGCTCATTCGATGGGTGTTTTTCATCGGGACATTAAGCCCAAAAATATTGTACTAACCAGGGATAGACAGGGCAGGGAAAAACTTGTAATTATTGACTTCGGGATCGCCAAAGATACCTCCGAAGAATCTCATACCGCCATGGGCCAGGCGGTCGGGAGCCCTTTCTATGTAGCTCCCCTCCCCTATACGAATTATGTAGCAGAGGCAAAAACAATCGAAGATGATAAATTGAGGATCGAAGCTAAGAATGCCAGGAATGCCTTGATCGATATTTATGAACTGGGGATTACTATGCTCGAATGCTTGATCGGCGGAAATCCGCTCCGGGAAATGGAGCAGGAAGATTTCTACACCAAATATTTCGTCAACCCGGCCGGCCATTTTAATTATCTGGAAAAAGGCTTGGAACAGATCCACGATACCGGCCTGCGCGAGATCATTAGAAGAATGGTTTCCGCCGATCCCCAAAGAAACTTTCAATCCATGGACGAAGTAGCGCAAGCATTCAATACACTTCCTATCCTCAGCAGGCCTTCGGATAGTTCCACCGTGGCAGGTCGAAAGACGGCCGACCCCCCTCCTCGGGGCGGCCCCGGTTCATTTGCCCCCGAGGCTTTTGAAAGGACCGCGGCGATTGATCCGAAGGCTCCGGGCGCAGACGCTTTGCTCGCTGACAAAGAAATAGCCCCGAAAAGCATAGACCCCTATGCTGGGAATACTCCTCCTTTAGGCATGCGGGTGCCGCCAGAACCAATTAAACCATCCACGAGGAGAGGTCCTACCCCACCGCCGGCGCCTTCCGCTCCCCGGCTCGGGGCGCAAATGGAAGCCATGGCACGAGGCGCCGCCGACGAATCTCCCTCGGACGCCAGAACTACGGAACAGCCCGCTCCCGCCGCCGCAGCCCAAGGCATCCGGCTGGGCCCCAACGGCATCACCGAGGTCTCTCCGGTTGTTGCCGCGCTTGACCAGGCGATCAAGAGTAAAGATCCCGCGCGTATCAGCGAAGCAGTCGATGATTTTTTTGGAGCAGAACCTTTTAAAAATGAAGCAGAAAAAGACGGCTTTGTTGATAATCTCTATGACCGAATGCGCAAGTTGCCGAAACCTTGCCGCAAGCCGCTCCTCGATCTCTTAAATTATTTTGAAGAGGAAGAATAATCAATGAGTATTCTCCGCACAACCCTGGATAGAAGGCTCTGGGCTCCCAACGGGCGCAGCAGTGGAAGCTTGCCTCCCCGTTTGCCCGAAGTTGTCGCGACCGGCGGAGACCGTTTTAGACGATTGGATCCGATCGGCGCCGGAGGGATGGGAGAGGTCTATCTGGGAAGATGCGAAAGGACGGGCGAAACAGTTGGCCTCAAATATATCAATACGTCTGAATATCTTGACAAGCTTAACGTAGAAGGGCTCATTTCCTTTCTTGTCCGTTTTTTAGAAGAATATGATCTATCGCGCCGCGTCCCGCATCCAAATATTCCACGTGTCATCGGCACCAATATCCGCGATGCCATTCCAAAAATCGACGGGCTTAAGAACGTTTTTCGCAAAAGCGCGACCCAGCATCTGAGACAAACGACCCGGGATTCATTCGTTCCGCGCAGTCTGGTCGGCAAGGATATTTTTATCGTTAGCGAATTTGTGGCCAAGGAATTCGGCAGCACCGAACCCGCGCCCCCCATTTCCGAATGTTTCCAAAGCTCCGTCAGTCCGGCAGTTATAAAAATGTTCTTTGTGCCGGTTCTCGATGCGCTCGCAAAATTACACGACGAAAACGTTGCCCACCGCGATCTTAAGCCCGACAACCTCCTGGTTTCCGTCCAGCAAGATGGATCGCCGGTCGTTAAAATCATCGATTTCGGCATCGCCAAAGATACCAACATCAACCGGCAAACCCAAGTTACCCGATCCGGCAGCATCCTCGGAACACCGGAGTATTTACCGCCCATTCCTTACACGGCGGACGACAAACTTAGAGATATTTACGCCATGGGGCAGATCTTTTACGAACTATTGACCAATACCCGCCCTTTTGAAGGCATGGAGACCGTTGCCCAAATCCTACATGCCAAAAGCAATCTTTCCCCATTTGCCTTCAGCCGGATCGCAGATAGAAAAGCCCGCTCTGTGGTTCGAAAAATGCTTTCCCCCAGACCCGAAAACAACTTTCAAACCATGTCGGAAGTAATCGACGCCTGGAGGCAAGTATGATTTCCCTTAAGGAGGAACATTAATTATGGCAGTACAAATAAGATTTGAAACTAAGAACCTTAGAGTGCTTTTCGCAGAAAAACCGTTAAGCTTAAAAAACCGGCTGCTCAATACTTTTAACAACGGTGGATGGCAGATCAAGCCGGCCGACCTCAACAAGCCGAACAAGCTCCAGATGATCCGTGAAAAGCTCGAAGGATTGAGAACCGGCGAAACCGAGCAGGCCGCCATCCAGGCCCTGGCGCAATTTAACCAGATGGTCGCAGAGCTCGAATCCGCGGCCGAGCAAGCCGCCAATCAGGCAAAAGCCGCCCCGGTCGCGCCGCCCCCGACCCCGGAAGATATTGTATTGACCGAAGCCGGATTGCTCGCAGCCCTTGAAAGCGGAAAGCCCCAGGCCGCCAAAGCGGCGCTCGAGAAGTTCAAAGATGTCGAGACGTTCGAAAGGCCCATTGCGCTCCAATTCACAATTCGCAATAAATGGAACCAAGTTCAGGAAGATGCCGAATTAGAGACCCTGCTCAATAACCTGTTCAGCCGGGTCGCCCCTGATCTACATATCCAGGCTGGCGGAGAAGTCGGCGAGCATCCCATTCCCGACAAAAATATATTCTTAAGCACCCAGGCCGCCGGGCGGAAAAAAAACGAAGACGGGATGATCTATTTCAACGTGCGCGGAAAAGATTACCTCGCGGTTGCCGACGGCGTGGGGGGATCCGCTGCCGGGGAGATCGCTTCCTGGATCGCGCTCGAGACCGTGGCGCGCGAAATTGAGAACGGCAATAGCTTGAAAAAAGCGATTAAGCGGGCATCCGCCGCCGTCATTGAATTCCAGCAAGAGCATGCGAGCAAACTTAAAGACGAAGGCATCGAACTCAAACGCGAGGACTATCCGGCATCAACTATCGTCCTCATCGAGATGGACGGCGACAAAGCCCGTATCGCCCATGCCGGCGACAGCCTGGTCTACCTCGCCAAAGAAGATGGGACCATTGCTCTGCTTACGCTTCCCCACTCATTCAGCGCGGAGATGGTAGTCAACAACCTCAAATTGGCAAAAGATTCGGCATCCTACGGGGAAGATATAATTGAGGCAATAAGAGTAAAACAGGAATCTATGCGAAATGGAGAAATGAGGCAATTTGCCAACAATATCATTTCCTTTGTTGGCCTCGAAAATATCGAGGTCGCCCTGACCGAAATCGAACTTCAGCCCGGAGAACGCCTGCTCGCCTTCACCGACGGGCTCGAGGCCCTCTCATTCGCCAAAATAAAAAAGATCCTCACCCGCAGCAACGGCCATAGCGTCGAAGAGATCGGCCGCGAATTGATGGATAAAGCTCTCGAGAGCAAACCAAAAGATAACATTACGGTGGCGCTCATTGAGCGGGAAAAGATCCTTTCCATGGAAGAAATGGAAGTTGTCGAGATCGAAGCCGAACCGGCGAAAGACGCAGCGCTGGGCGGAATGACCGCCCAGTACGATATGTCGGAGCTTGCCCCGGCGAGCAGGCATCCGGAATTAACCGCCGCCCTCGATGAAATTTCGCTCCTCAAGCAACAGCTTTCGGCCGCCGAAATAGCCGCCCGTTCGGCTCAATCCCAAGCCAAAACCAGAAAACAAAAAATCGAAACGTTAACACTGGAACTGCGCGAACACCAAAGGAACGCCGCAGATATTGCCGCCGCCCGGGCAATGGCCGGGACCGATAAGGGCGTTATTGGACTTCACTTTCAGGCCATTGAAGAGCGAATAAACAAATTAATTGAACGGAGAGAAGAAATCAAAGTGCAGTTAAAGTCATTGACACCCCAAAAGGAAGAATTATCTGCCGCGATCGGGCAAAAATCGATCGAAATATCAGAAGCATCTCACTTGGTTGAGAGCCAGCAGCAAGCGTATAAGGATAAGATCGCAGCTGCGGAGCAAGCCACCACTCGGCGTATCCTGAAAAGTGCCATGGCAAAAGATCCGATCATTACCGAAGGCGCCGTCGGGTTACAAGAACTCGAAAACGAAAAAGCCTCCCTTAAGGAGCAGCTCGATACCCTGGTCGCACAAATTCGCACCATGGAGAGCCAAATCGAAGTTGTCCGGCAAGAAGCAAAGGAACTCTATGCGGAATTTATCGAGGATTCGTTTGAACGTCTTAGAGGCCTGGCGCTTAAAATTAAAATTCCATTAGGATCCGACATTGGCCCGGTTATCACCTCCCTTGAAAATGGAGAGGGCAAAAAGAACGCCTAAGAAATCTTGCCCAAAAGTGAAATTTTTGGGAAAAGATAACGATAAATATATAGGTAAGAGGAGCGGGTGAAAAGCGCCCGCGCAAAAGGAGGAAAATAATTATGACGATTTTACAGCCGATTCTTGACCAGGGAGCCGTGGTAGGATATAATATGTATCAGAACGGCACTTGGCAAAGTGTTCCTGCAAGCGAGGTTGACAAACCCACTCCAAGTACTCCAAGTACTGCTACTCTTTCAAACATAGCCGTCGCAGACCAAAGCAATAGGACCGTGACGCTCAAAGATGTTCCTTACGCCGTTGTGCAGATTGAAGTTGAGACTCCGTGGTACGAAAAAATCGCCAACGTTGGCCGCGGCATTTATAACTGGGTAGCGGGCGGAACACCGAGCTGTGGCAAGGACAGTGATCCTTCGGTATTCGCAGATCCGGATGCCGAAGTGCCTTTTATCGGAATAGATGCGGGCGATGCAACCGGAGACGGTTCCATTTCCTATCACCCGGTTCTGCCGGATGACATCTTCATCCCGATCGAAGGGCAAGGCAGTCACTTTCAGTCAACGCCAAGCATTGTAGCGGCCGCTACCGGCCCGAACGGCGAACCGCTTTATGCCGACAATATTGTAAACGCGAATCTGGCGGTAAAATTTGGGTTTAATTCCAAAGAGATCTGTATCAATCCTTACCTGGAAAGAGACCCGGTCCTCTGCGAAACGACTTTTGAGGAAGCGACCATGGACGCCAGCGATCTTGGCTGTTATGACGGGTTAATGGATCTAAGCTGGACGGATGATCAGCAAGAGATCGATTGGGGATTCACCTGTCCGGAACCGGGATATGAGATATTCTATTCATGCCCGAGCTATGATGAAAACCGGCTCGATGTGTACCTGGGTGGCTATACCCTTGAATCTTATAAATATTCAGGCGGAGAGATGATCCTGGACGCTTCTATGACCGAGACCCTTACATCGGTTGAAGACCTGTTCCTGGATCCTTCGTCCGGCCTAAAGATCGGCAGCCGCTGTGGAGACAACCCGCAGCCGATCTATATCTCCATCCCGCGGTCGTGGTACCAGGACGGCAGTCTCTACCTGAAGATATATTTTGATCTGATCGTGAACGCGATGGAAGGCGTGGTTACCGAAGACGCGACTTATACAAACTACTTACAAGTGGGAGTTGTCCCGCAATAAGGCCCATAAAGCCCAGGAGGTACTGAGATGATAAAAAGATGGTCAGGGTTATTACTTACATTATTAATACTGGTTTCCGGTCTGGGAGCGGCCCAGGCGATTACGCCGGACATGCCGGCGGATACCGCCATCCACTACCCTTCCAACACCGCTTACATTATTGATAATGCCAACAACCTGCTCAAGGTTTACAGCTTTAACGACCACGAGTGGAGCGAAGTCCCGGCAGAACACGAAGCGCTCCCCGGCGAATGCTACGGCATCGCGGTAGAGGGCAACACCTTATACGTAAGCGTGAGCAACGGCTCCGCCTCTGAGGTCAGGGAATATGCCTTAAATTCCACCACCGGCAATCCCACCACCTACACCACCATGACGGGCGATTACTGGGCCTCCGTTTCGGTCCCCACCGGGGTCGCGGTCGGCGGCAACAACCGCCTTTTTGTGGCGGACGGCAAGGTCGGCCGTTTTCTGGTTTACGATACCTCAAGCGGCTCCTTCTCCCAGCAGGTGATCAGTGTCCTGCAGGGAAGAAGCAACATGTACGGCATGGCCGTTTCTTCGACCAGCGGCTCGAGCTACAAGATCTTTCTCTCACAGCGCGCTGCGGACGGAAAGATCTATGTCTTCGATTACAATAATGACACCATTACCTATGAGCAGACCATCAGCGGCCTCTCCTACCCTACTTATCTCAAAGTATCCGGCAGCCGCCTCTATGTAGCGGTCAACGGCACCGACGGCGTGGATGTCAAGGTCTACGAGACCAGCGGCGGCTACGCGCATGTCGGCGACGTTCAATCTGGAATTGTCGGATCCTACGGTTGGACCGGTTTTGCCATTTCGGCGGACGGAAACGATATTTTTATCAAGAAAGCCGCCAATTCCGGCGAGACCGTGAACGAAATTTCCGGCACTCCTACAGCGGGGATTTCGGGAACTGTAACGGCCGGCATAATCGATACTACCACTTCGACCGCCCCTTCGGACGGAATCGTGGTTTCCGATAATAACCAGAGGGCCGCGCTGGGCAACAGCCCCGACGGCACTTACCAGCTCGTTAATCTGCAAGTATCCAATCAATCGCCTGATGCTCCCACCAGTCTTGGGCAGTACCAGGAAGACGGCATAACTGCCATCGCCAAAGAAGGGACCGCGCTCTCCACCACCGTTGTTTTTAAATTTGACGTTTCTGATCCAGACGGGGGCATGCTGACTCCCTTTGTCGCATACAAGGTTTTTGGCAGCAACTCCCCGCAGACGGTTGAAGGCCCCCCGGTCCAGTCCGGCAGCACCGCCACCGTAACCGTCCAGGGTTTAACTGACGGCGCCGACTACGAATGGATGGCCTTTGCCAGCGACGGCGTCGAGCAATCCGCCGGTATTGCCGCATTCGACGATGACAGCTTAGTGCCGGGGGCAACTCCGGACTTCGTGGTGCGCGTTGGAGGAGCAGATTTTGAGATCACCGAGACCTCGCCGGTTGACCAGGCGACCAACGTTCCGTTGAACGCGCCGATCGTGATCAAATTCAACCGTGAAGTTAATCTTAGCACTTTTAATTTAAATATCACTCCGACCGTTAATTTTGAAGGCGCAGTTTGGAGCGAAGGGAACACTCGGGTGGCCCTGCCGCATGTCGGTGATCTCTTCCAGACCGGAGCTCAATACACTTTTGATGTTACCGCTCAGGATACAAATCTTAACAGCCTGACCGGGCAGACATCTTTTACCTTTACGGCTTCAAGCGACCCGAACCGGCTGGCACCTTATATTGTAGAAACCACGCCGGTGGCGGATGAAATCGACGTTACTTTAGCTCAATCCATCATCGTGCGTTTCTCTCAGGAAATGAACGCTTCCTCTTTTTCGGGAAGCATAACCTCCGGAAATGATCCTGCCGGATGGAGACCGGACGAATGGAACGCGACCGATACCCAGGTAACCCTGGTGCACGACAATCCATTCGCGCAAATCGCTGCTTATACCTATCAAGTAGACTCTACGACTGCCGGATCCAACGGGCTGGCTTTAATTCCTGGATTAGTGCCCAATCCTTTCAGTTTTACCACTGGAACGGATATTGGTGATCCGATCGTCAATATCGAGGTCACTCGCGACAGCGATGACCCGGGTTCAAGCATCACCATTACCTGGGATACCATCCCGCCCGGCATTGGTGTTGACGTTTACAAATTAACCTGCAATACTGACGCCAATGGGGAGTACACTTCGTACTTCACGACCACTGCGGCGCAATGGACGCTGGAACAATCCAACATTACCAGCGGGACCTACACTATCCAGAATCAGGTCGGGACCGGAACCGCCGAGTATTATAAATTGATCCCGACGGGGAACACTTTGCAAGCTGCTGATTTGGAAACTAATATAGCTGGAAAGTTCGACCTTGCGGTGGGCCCGACCACCACTCAGCCCGAGAGATTCTTTGTTTCCGTGCCGCTGTCGGTGAGCGACCCCGCGGTAACCTCCGTCATTGGCGGGCAGGTAACCGATATGGACATGATCGTTTCTTTCGATATCGATAAGAACGTTACGGCCGGTTCAATGTACCAGGCAGGAAACTGGGTGATCTTCCCGGGAGCCCCGGCATCCATCGATAATCTCGAAGCCGGGTACGCCTATGGATATATTACCTCCGCTTCAAAATTTATCACTTTGGTCGGCATGATGCGCGAAACCAATTTGAGCCGAAGCCTCGTCGGCGGAACACCGATGGTCGCCGAATGGATAGCGAATCCTTATCCGGCCCCGGTCCCTGTTGCGGATGCGGGATTGAACAGCTCTTCTTTCTCTTCAACCAATCCGCTGGACGCCGGGACTATTTATCACTTCGATGCGGATGCCAATCTCGTCAACGGAACCGACGGAATGGCTTTCCACACCGGCGCAACCGAATGGAAAGACGGCACCTTAACCAACCCGTCGCCCCTTCAGATGATACCCGGCAAGGGATATATGTTCACCGAGCCGGTGCAAAATTCATTCAATTGGGATATTCAGCCATAACAAAATTAAGGAGGCAAGAAGATGAAAATGTTTAAAACTTTATCAAAAATTCTAGGGGGATTGCTACTAGCCGCGCTGATGACCACCCAGGTCTTCGCCGCCGCGGTAACCATCAACGTGACCGGCATAACCAACCACAGCAGTTCGCCGCTGCCGGCGGGAGCTTATGTTCAGGTTATCCAGTCAAGTGACGCCACCCGGGGAACGCCCGGGACCAACGGTCTTCCCGCAGGAGATACCGTCGTGGGAACCGGAACTATTAACCCCAACGGAACATTTTCAACCGGCGCCTCTATCCCTTCAAACCAATACGTTTATATTCGTGTGTGGGAAACCTGGGACGGGACCGGGAATCCGACCACCGGCACTTATTACGGCCAGGGTCCGGCCGAGAACGTCGGTTCCGGATTCGTTTATACCTATGATCCGGCAGGTTTCTCAACCAATATTCAGTTTGGAATTACGACCTTAAACATTACCACTACCAGCTTACCAGCTGGAACGCAGGGCGTGGCTTATAGCCAGACTGTTTCTGCCACCGGTGGAACTACTCCTTATACCTGGTCAATTTCTGTCGGATCTTTACCGGCCGGGCTAACCTTGAACGCGAATACCGGATTGATCTCCGGTACCCCGACCGCGACCGGAACTACAAACTTTACGGTTAGATGTCAGGATTCGGGAGCGCAATCTGATACTCAGGCGCTTTCGATCACGGTTAATCCAGGTGGAACAGCTTTAAACATTACCACCACCAGTTTACCGGGCGGAACCGTTGGTCAGGCTTACAGCCAGACCGTGCAGGCTACCGGAGGAACATTACCTTATACCTGGTCAATCTCCGCCGGCGCTTTACCCGCTGGACTTGCTTTGAACGCAAATACCGGAGCGATCACCGGAACGCCAACCGCCGTTGAGAACGCAACCTTCACGGTTCGAGTTCAGGATTCAGCTGCCGGAAGCGATACTCAAGCTCTTTCAATTAACGTTACCACCGGCGGAGGCGGCGGACTTACCGTTACGCCAAGCTCTGCCTACTTAGGCCAGACCATCGTCATCACCGGAAGCGGTTTTGGGGCAACCCCGACCACCGTTACCGTCGGCGGCGTGGCGGCTAACCCGACCACCTGGAGCGACACTTCAGTAACCTGTGCCGTCCCCACCGGAGCAACCTCCGGAAACGTGGTGATCGGCGCAGACTCCGGAGCAATAACTGTCGTAACCACCGGCGTGGTCATCGACGACGTCGAAGGCGGTTCCGTCGGTCGCTATCCAGGCGCACCGCTCGCGGATTCGGGATACTATCAATATGATAACGGGATAACCCCCGTAGACGCCAACATAAACAATGACGGCCCCACCGGCACCCCTGCCCACGGCAGCGGCGCCATGGGGATCACCTACTCCTGGGCCACCGCCGGCTACGGCGGCGGCTGGGGCGCGAAAGTATCAAACGCGCTCGACCTGAGCTCCTACAGCTCGATCAGTTTCTACATCAATTGGGACGGAACGACCAATGAAATGCAGATCAGCCTGCAGGACAGCCAACAGCACGGAGTGGTCGCGACCATATCCAACGCGCTCCTGTCAGCAAATACCGGAAGCTATGGGCTGGTAACCCTGCAGAAATCCTCTTTTGCCGCCGATCCATATGCGGCGACACCGGGCGCCATAGATTGGACGGACATCACCAATTACGGTTTTTCCTATACCACCGTGGTTGACGGAACAACCACAACCGTCGAGCACGCTATCGACTCGATCTATGCCGGGACTGTCGATTGGGGAACCGGGCCGACCCAGGAAGCCACCGAAGTATTTATTACTCAGGTCGATCCTGTCGCCGGACCTGCCGGAACTAAATTTACGGCAACCGCGGATCCGACCCGGAACTTTGGCGCCGTCCAGGGCCAGAGCATCCTGATCTTCGAGAACACAGCTACCAACACCACCTATCAGTGCGAAGTGCTCAGCTGGAGCGCGACCGAGATCGAAGCCATCGTGCCGAGACTCGCGCCCGCGGGCAACTACACGCTGAAGGTTATTAAGATCGCGGTCGTGGCCGGGACCTTACAGGCCGCGCAATCGAACGACGTCGGATTCCGCGTCACCGCGGGGACCTCGTCCACC
>Ga0209536_100004934_pt1 | contig 20970 bp, 20 predicted proteins | sample DeeMarSeWOR28_12_FD_187461 | JGI IMG/M metagenome (GOLD analysis project Ga0209536, IMG submission 187461) | Marine sediment microbial communities from White Oak River estuary, North Carolina - WOR-2-8_12 (SPAdes) (version 2) | ecosystem: Environmental > Aquatic > Marine > Intertidal zone >... | reverse complement strand
TGCACACTGTTTTTATTAGATATCCCCTATGAATAACCTACGCTAAAACCAAATTTTCTCCCTATTTACTCTCTCTAACCACTTTCCCATAAAATTCAATTTTATTATAGTTTTCTCGCTAAAATTACTTCGAAATTAGACCACGAATGAGCTTCAATATAGGATCCATCTACATGACTAAATTCTATATTTCAAAATATATAGTTGCTAATTTCAGAAATTTTCAAAATTATCGTCATTCTGAATTCAACATTTTGAGTACTATAAGCCCATATCGATTAACTTTTCCTTGTTTAATCTTGCTTGTTAGTCGTTAATATCATATAATAAGGCATCTGTCACATGGAATAAGGAATAAGGAAATTATAATTTTCGGTTTAGAGATTTCCCCTCCTAATTCTGTAAGAAACTTCTGCCACATTTCCTTTTTTTCACGTGAAAAAGCTGCCATAAGTGCCAATTATAAATATGTGTAATTTTTTCTGTTTTATGGGATAAGAGGTTTAGGATAAGGAAATTGGGGAGCACTCATAACAATGGCAATAGCTGATTATATATTCAAGATAATACTCATTGGTGACGCTTCCAGGAGTAAACATGCTTTTGCGAGACGTTATTGCTCTGGCTTCTTCCAATCAAATGGAAAATCAGCAATTGGAGTTGAATATTACCTAAAAAAAGCAATTTTCAAAAAACGGGTAATTAAATTACAGATTTGGGAGTTAGACATCGATATTCGATTACGATCTCTGCTTGCGGAATACTGTAAAAACGCAAATGGAGTTTTTTTTATATATGACATCACAAATATCGAATCCTTAGACAACCTTGCTGAATGGATTCAACTAATTAGGGAGAATTCAGAGGATATTCCTATACTGTTGATTGGTTCTAAATTAGATTTGTATGATCTAAGGGAAGTATCATACCAAGAAGGGATCCGAACTGCTACTAAATACAATCTTGCTGCTTTTCTAGAAGTTTCTGCGAAGACTGGAGAAAATATTGTAAAAGCTTTTGAAATAATGATAAAGCTATTAATTGAAGGTCAATCCGAAAATCCTATCGAAATACCAAGTCAATGGAATTATTGAATAATGTCTTAAAGTTTTTCGATTCCCATTTCTTAAAAAAGTTAGGCTATCCTTTTGGAAGATCGCTCCCACAGTGCTTACAGTAAGTTTATCCCAAATATTTTCTTTTGAAATTTGGATAGGACTCCAAATCATTACGTCTGCCATTATATCATGCTATTGAAAGCCTTGTATATATATTATATCAATATTTGAAATTACCTATTTCACCTTATATTATTGAATATAAATATTTCATGATAGTCTCGAGGGATAAAAAAAGGATAAAAAAAAAGAAGAACAAAATTAAACTTAAGGCATATCAGAGAGCATTACTGAGCGGTTATTTCGGATGGATCTCCCCATACTTCCATTGTGAAGCGGTAATCTTCAATCGGTGCGTAATTCATTAACGCCTGAGTTGCACGAACCATTGCATCTGCAAGCTTTTCTGCTGACACCGACCTGATGACTAAATTCTCCCAACCTCGCTCGCTTGAATTATAAGTATGAGCAACGAGTGTAGAAGGAGATCCAGATTCGGGAAAATCCTGGAGGTTTTTTTGATATACTTCTGTTACCGCTGGTTGTATATGCATAGGATACCATGTCCTTATAACTAAAAAGACCATATTCTACTCACCTATTTTATTCTTAGCTTAATTGATAAAAACTGCTTATTTTATTAGATTTCGAGTTATAATGCATTTATCTTAAAATGTAAATAGGACTTTTCATTTCACCATATACAAAAATGTCTAAAGAAATCTAGACCCTTAAGTTAAGGAATTTGCGACATCCTTCTATCCTAAAATTTTCAGTCTGTATAAAAATATTTAAGGCCTTACTGATATTTTATTTATGATTAATAGAAATCGAATAACAGATCAAGGATTTTGATAAGTATACAACGCCTTAGGGTGATTTATTAATTGAAAACTTTCGTCACCTTATCACATTTCCATCCAAAAATTGGGCCATTAGTGTTTTATTCATTTCCGAAAGGTATGTTGGAAAAGGAATTAAATATCCAAATAACCAGTATCATGGATCAGCAATCTAAAGAGGGTTTCTTCACACATTCTTTTAAAAATTTTAATTCTTTGAATTACTATTTTGAAATTGATTCAGATTGGGCTCGAGGTAATAAAGAAATGTTAATGTTTTCAATAATTCTTGAGCAACAAATTACATCAGAAAATGAAAAAATTATAGAAACTTTATGTATTGAATTTTCAGAAACGTTTAAATCAAATCAGGAGGGTTTTAGAGGGTTTTATGTAAACGAGAAAGAATTCCATGCAGAATACATTGAACTTATTCTGAAAAATAATGCTTTAATTAAATCGGAAGTAAAAAATTTGTATAAGGCAGTAATAGATGAGACAAGAGAAAAAACTGAAGAAGAAAAGATAGCAATTTTAATAAACAATGAGCATATATCTAAAACTTTAGAAAAACTCTCAAAAGGTCCTGTAGAACTAGAACAGCTGAGAGAATGGTTTATTGAAAATTTCCCACATGCAATTTTTGAAGAAATAATCGATCGGTTGGATGAGAAACAAATTATTATTATAAATCAAATCGGTTTAGTGGAGAAGTATGTAATTCTACTAAAAGAAGTAAAAGTTGAAAGAATTCCTCCTGAAAGTGTTATAGAATATATCGATGACAAACCTGAATTTATGGATTTGTGGATTCATAAAGTTCAGAAATATTTCAGTGAATATGAAAAAAAAGATGAGGAAGAGCTCAAAAAAGATTCTTTAAGTTTATTTCAAATTATGGCAGATTCAAAAAAGTATAATATACTTTCTGAGTTGCGAAATGGGGTAATTTCAAGAGAGGAATTACCTAAATTAGTTAATAAAAGATTTGTTGATTCCCTATTAGAAAATATTGAACACCTAAAGGAATCTGATATTATCGAAGAATTAATTTACAATCATGAAAGGTATGCTGTTTTAAAAACTGATCTAAGCATAACAACTGCCTTTCCAGAATGGATGAGAAAATTATTGCCAAAAAAATAAAATTTAATGATATTTGCTTTTTAACCTTCTTTCCACATACATGACAGATAGAATGTCCTTTTGGAAGCATACTTCCACAATGCTTATAATTTAGAGTAATTCATGGGTTTGGAGGGCGATTTCTCTGTACTTTAAAACCATACCCGCCAACTCTTGCGGGAAATCACTTCCGTCTATCTTAGCTCTATTAGGTGTTGGTCGCACACTCATGTAATGTTTTACTCCCCAAGGCATATAAATAAAAAGAAGATCTGCAATTTCCACACAATTTTTTCTTTATTCGGGTAGACATGGTATTCTAATTTTACGTTTGGATTTCTTTATCCTAAGTTATGCAATTAAAAACACCAACCTTCTTAATCTTTCCAACATAAATTAATTAAAATATAATAATAGTAATAATTAGTGAATGATGTCAGGAAATATGAAGGATGTATTTGTGTCGCTTGCTAAGTATAATACTATGGCGAATAAAGATGCCGTGAAGGTTTTAGAGGGTCTTGAACTTCCGAAGTTGACAGAGGATTTAGGATCTTATTTTGGGTCCATTTTAGGGCTCCTGGATCACCAATTGGCTTCGGATATAGGTTGGCTTAAAATGTTGGGAGAAAATGTTTCAGAATTGGATTTTGTGCTCCCGTTATTAGAAGAGTTTGAGATCGAAAGGTTACCCCCTAAAGAACTTCATTGGAAAAGCCTTTCCGAGTATAACTCCGTACGAGTAAAAGTTGATGAGGTAATAGAACGCATGGTTACTACTCTTTCTCCTGAGCAATATCTATCAGAATTCACAATGGAGACCCGCCGTGGTAAGGTTACTACTATTGTTTGGCGTAACTTGCTTCTACTGTTCAATCATCATATACATCATCGAGGAGGATTATCATTAATTTTGGATCAACTGAATATAGAGAATAATTTTTCCTCTATCCTCTGGAGAGCGTAATTACAGATAAATTAAGTTTAAACAAAAGGAACAAGAGAGGATCATTAGGATCTTTTCCTAAGGAACGTGAAGCTGCTATTAGAGAAAATATTGCAGCTAAAGTAGAGTTCAAAGATGATATCAGATTTTCTAGAACAATTCAAGGACGCGATTCTAGGCTATCTATCATGTTTCTAGCAGGAATTTGTGCAATTTTCTCAAAATGGACGATCTCTATATAAATTAATTTCAATTGTGACCCATGTTGCTGTTATTTTAAGAGTTAATCAAATTAGAAGAAGACGAGATTAGAAGAAGTTTCAAGGTTAATAATTCTTAATTAATTACCGAAAAGATAAAAGTTAAGGATTCTTAGATATATTTATCTAAATACTATTCGCAATTATTGAAAATAAATCATTTTTTAACCTGGATTAATGAATCGTCTTTTAAAAATATTAAGAGAAGAAAAAAGAGAATTTGTTTCTCACGAAGAGTTGAAAACATACTGCAAAGATCTATATTTCAATTACAAAATTATGAGTAATTATTTGGTATCTCGAGGATATCTATTAAAGATCTTTGATAATATATACTATGTAAAGACGGATGATGAGTTAAAGCAAAAAAAAGTAAAATATTCTATTTTAGAACTTGTAGGGAAGGGAATAGAACACTGGCATAATTCTAGTTGGTACTATGGTCTTTATACAGCATTATATCTGAATAATATTAAATATGAACATAAGGATAAATTTTACTACTTGATTAGTGATCGAATTATAAGTAGTAGACCAAGGAATATTTTGGGTAAAAAATTTAGGTTCATACAATTTAAAAGTGTATTTTTAAGTTTTGGAATAATAAATAAGAGCATTAGATATTCAAATCCTGAAAAGACAATACTAGACTTGATTTATATGTGGGATTATAGTAAAATTACTGAAGATAAAATAGTAATTGAGCTTTCTAAATTGTTAAATGGGATTTCTGAAGAAAAAATACTAGAATATTCACAACATTATCCAATATCCAATAAAAATCTATTGAGAAAAGGATTAAAAAAGCTGTAGTTAATAGAAACTTCCGATCTGGAAGGATTCTAAGGTTTTTAATCATATTCTAAAGGTTTATAAGAAAACCACCAATCATAGCATCGGAATTCATTCAGCCTTTTCCCTGCTGTCTCTTCATCTGTGGGGGGCGGAATTATCATTTGTGATTTTAATAAGTCATTATTTGGCCTTTCATTTCATTATATACAAAAATGTCTTAAGAAATCTAGACCTTTGAGTTAAGGAATTTGCGAAATCCTTCTTGTTCATAGAATTTTGAAGTTATCTCCCAGAGAAATTGTAGTTTCAGTTTTTTACCCTTGATATCCTTAATTTTTAATGGTGATATGTTAACTCTTTTGGTTCCCCACGTACCAGTGAATTTAAGATTATAATATTTTCTGTATCAGAGGAAATCTTTAAATAACGAAATTACCAATTTTTTAAGTCTTAAACGCTTGATTGAGGGAGTTTTACTCCTTATTCCCTCTACACTTCCTGACTGTTAGTGTTCGTGACGGATTCGCACAACGGACACGAAAAAATCTTATTATCAATAACAATCATCCCTGTTTTACACCTCGGACAGCGATACTGCTTCGTAAAATTAAATTTGTCAATACCCATACATTTCACCCCTCTATTTTCGTTTTTTTATGGGCGTGTCAGAGCCCCGCCCCAGCTCGATATGGAAATGGTGAGTTGATAAATATGATAAACGTAAATTGAAAATGAAATTAAAAATTGAAATTTAAAAATGGAAAAAAAATTTTAAAACTTTAATCTGTAGTACATATTCCTGACGATTATTAGTTCCCTGTTGTCTAAGCCTTTTCTGCTCATTTTTTTTAACCTTTTGATTTTTTTTGTTGGTATTTTTGGTGTTTTTGTTTAAATCTCTATGCTCGAAGCCTGTAATCCAGGTTCTTGATGATAATTAATTCCTTCTTTTCTATTCCTTTTCTATTCATTTTTTTAAACCTCTTGTTTTTTTTAGTTTCTTTTGTTTTTTTTTCTTGTTTGTTCTAATTAATATGAAGTTGTACTACAATATATAGTTTTAAGTACTAAACTTCAGGTATAGTTTGTACTTCATGTGTAGTTCATACACCATACTGAACAATAATGTTTAAATAAAACGTGTAGTATACAATATTTGAGGAATAAATATTAAATATTCAGTATTTTCGTGAAGAATAGATGAGTAGAGTTACAGAATTAAATTTACCACCTGAGGAGATATCCAGGAAGATATGGGGTACACGCAAAAATGTTGAGCATCTTATCCTTTGGTTGCTTAAGAACAATGATATAGTGGAATGGGCAGATTTTTTGGAGGAGCCGATTAGCATCCCTCAATCAACATTATCCAATTATTTACGGACGTTGTACCTTGATGGATATATTGAGAAATTGAAACGGGGAGAATATACCATTACCGCGAGGGGGGAGGATCGATTTAACGAGCTTTCCAGGGCAAGTCAAGGAGAGCGGAAATTAAATTATCCTCCAGAGGTTATCAGTGACAAAAGAAATTATGATGATATTATTCTGTGGATGGCCTATAATAACAAGTATTTGAAATGGTCAGACTTTCTTGATGATAAGGCACCGGTATTCATCAATCAATCGGCGTTATCGAAAAATATAAATCTTCTTTTGAAAAAGGAACTTATTAGAAAGGATGATAACAAAGAATATCATATCACCCAGGCGGGAAAGGCTGATTATGCGAGAATTTTAAAATTATACGATTTAGATCGGCAATCAATTCTTAACGAAGAGAGTAAAAGAATCGAAGAGATTACCAGGAAAACAATACGCTTCTTCGAAAAATATAAAATAGAAAATGATGATATCAAATTTCGATTTTTGAATAATGTGTTAACTTTACCGTTTGAGAAATTGAAGGGTTCTTTAGATACCGAAGAGGATTATAATAAAATCCAGTTATATCTTTCCACTAATCATCCAAATCAATATCCCGCATATGTTTAAACAGCAGAATTTTCTACAACATACGATATTGACAAACTAGACCTTGAGTTCAATATTCGAAAAATTGTTGAAAAGAACGTGTTTTCAGTTAGATTCTTTAGATTAGATGCTGAAGGGGATAAAACGTATTATTTTCAAGTAAATGAGAAGATCGAGAAAGTTTTGAGGGCCATTACCGAGGATTATATCACTAAGTTCACGTATTTAAATAAATTGTACGAAAAGACATCAAATGGTACTCCACCGCTGACTTTGGAGTCCACTGTTGACGCAATAATCGAAGAAATCTGCGATCGTCTATTCAATTTGGGATTGAAACGGTCATTAAAGGAATTTCTACCTGAATATATTAACTATTTAGCATATCGGATGGAGAAAGAAAGGGAACTAGATGATATAGTGGACAAATTGGAAGGTACAATTTGGCAAGAATTCCAGTACTACAATACTGCAAACGCAGCTCCCAAAGCATTTGATGAAAGCTATGAATACTATTATCTTCATCCCCAAGCTCTCTATATCTTAGAACCGTACATTAACATTCCTGAATTTTCTTCTTTAATCCAAGAGTCCAAGGTATTATTAATGAATAAGAAATATGATGAAGTATTAAATACTGTAAATTCATTGATAGAAAGTGAAGGGGAAAAATTTGAGACGGGATTGTTCAAAGCAATAGTTTTATGTCACATGAACCAATTCTTTGAAGCAATAGATTTAATTAACACTGAGTTAGAATACCAAGAGCTTCAAGGCGAAGAAATTAAATATCTTTCAGCAGCCTATGTAGTAATCTTTGCTCACACATCATTAGGGAATGTAAAACAAGCATTAATTCTTATGGAGAATCTATTAAAGATAAATTTGGAACACCCAATAACGTTATCAGCAAAGGCTTTAATTTATGGATATAGCGCTATTTACGATTTTGATGTGGGAGGGGAAACGGATGATTGTGTTTTAGACTTAATTGATGATGCGATACAGGCTGATTCGAATATATCAAACAAAGCGATCCTCTATGTTTTTAAAGTAAATGTCCTGGAACAAATTTATAAAGTAGAGGAAGCACTAGAGGAGATTGATACTGCTCTGACCCTTACTACAGATTTTATTGATTTTTATTATGTTAAATCTAAAATTCTCTCTTCTTTAGAGAGATACGATGAAGCAATTGCCGTTTTAGAAGATAATATGAGTCGATTCCCGGAGAGTGAAAAACATCTTTTAATGCAAAAAGCGTATGTTCTGAAGATGGTTGGCCATCTTGAAGAAGGTTTGGAAATTGTTGACAAATTAACAAAAAAATATCCTGAAGAAGACAATTATTTTAACAATAAAGCGTATTGGCATATTTATATTTACAAAAAGAAAAGAGAAAAAGGTATAATCGATGAGGAGAATAAGCAAATTGCGATTGATACCATTAAAAATCTTACTGAGAGATCACCCCATGAGGGAAATTTCTTTGATTCTTATGGTGAAATTCTTATGATTACTGGTGATTATGAAAATGCTATTGAGAAGTATCAAAAAGCCATTGAGGTTGAACCTAACGGATGGTTTGTGCCTGCTTCTTATGTTGGGTTAGGAAAATGCTATAGAAAAATCGGAAAATATGAAGAGGCAGAATCAAATTTTCATACCGCACGAAAAATTGTACGTTATTGCTTTTGTCATATTAAGAACAAAAGGGAATGGATAGAAGACATAGAGTACCATCTTAAGAAAATTAAAGAATTGAAACAAAAATCATAAACTATTCCTAAGAACTACTTTTTATAACCTATTTTTATTGTCATTGAAAGGGTTTCATCGAAAGCAGTTCCCTCTACAGCACATTTAAAAGACATATCCTCAGAATTAAAGAGTTCTGTAAAATATCCTAACCAATAGGTACTATATCGCTTATTTTGCCTATGTCTGAAAAGCACGTGAAACTCATCTTCCCCTACTTTTGTTATATCAATAGTATGAAAGTAATTAGCAACAACCCATATTTTTTGTATGGTATTTAGAATTTCTTCAATCGACAGACTTTTTAGGGGTCGAGAATCATTATACCATAAAATAATATCTATTCCTACATTTTTCCTCCACGGTTTTTCACGTTTATCTTCTGGGGCTTGAGCAGCAGCTATTAATTGATTAAATGTGGTTTTTCCAATAAGCATCATCTTCATTTCATCTCGAGCACGTACCCAGAGGTCTCTGTCAACATCTTTTTGATCTCCGAAGTATTTTATTGCTCGTTCAATAAAGGAGATATCAGATTCATTTCCTTCTTTATATTTTTCTATTATGGCGTGAATCTCAGGGGAAATTGATTTGAAATCATCATAACACTCAACAGCGTTTCTTACAAGATCAGAGATCGTGGTTCCCTGAACTTTATATTTATCAATTAATCCTCTTGTTTCATCACTTACTTTAACATATATAGGTTTATCTTTGGGTTCAGATTCTTTAATTTCGTTCTTTTCATCAGATTTATTATTTTCTTTTGTGATAGAAATCACCTTCCTCGCGGTTTTTTTCTTAAGCCTTGTACTTGAATATATATCTTTATATTAATAAACCTTAGTTAAATTTAATATTAGAATACTGAATTGTGAAAATCATTTTTGGCTATATATATTGATATATACATTCTTATCTTTTAATATTGTTATTTACTATTGGGATCAATATATAAATATATATATCACAATAGTTCGTTATTTAAACTCAAACGCTTTTTTGTCTGATATTTAAAAATGATCATAAGATTTAAATATATCGATATATAAGATTATATTAGATTTTAAAAAATATATAGATTGATATAAAAAAATATAATTTTGTGGAAAGAGGATAGAGTTTTACGATTCAAGTCAGATTCGTGCAATCGGCATAATCCAAAACGCATTCGAAAATGTGTTGAAAGAGCGATTTGGCATAACTTAGATCTGATGGTTGGATTTGATAAATTCCCCCGTTCAGGTGGTGGGTAGTTGATACTATTTTCCATTTCCACAATTATATAACGTCGGTGAAAAGAAAAAAAATGGCTTGGATGGCCCCAATTATAGCAAATAATGGAAGAAATAGTTCTTCAGGATCCAGAATTCGGGCGGTAATAGTAGGATTGATACTCTGTGTAGTGTTTGGGGTATTTTTTATGTTCTTTTTTAATCGCTCTGGCTTTATCGGATTTAATTCTCCATTGATATTCATGATAATCGGATTTGGTATTTTCTTCGTGGTTATTATCGGGATTAGTGCAACTGCAACATCAATGGCAAAAACAGTTGACAAACCCAAAATAACACCATATAGTCAATATAATACTGCCAGACATCAGCCACAACAAACCAACCCTTACATCGCTCGGAAAACCTCTCAAGAAGCTGTGAAACAACCTCCTGAAGAATTTGAAAAAAGGGAAATAAAAATTGAAGGAGAAATTAAATATTGTCAGTACTGTGGAGCAAAAATTGACAGGGATGCCAATTTTTGTTATCAGTGCGGGAGTAAAATAAAATTATAATTTAATTTTTTTTTTAAGGTAATTAAAAATATCAAAAAAATTCTTAAAGGGCAGAAATCGGAAGTGTTGTGGAAACGCATTAATAAGTCGATTAGGATTCGGGAGTGGCTCCAAAAATAGTGGATAGCATATCTTCCCGGTCTGTTGGTAATCAACTTATTTTTAGAATGTGTAACCAAATTTAAAATTTCAAATCTAACAAAAAAGATAGTCATCAAAAAATAAAAATCAAATAAGAGGTGTAAAAGAAAAAAAAATGTCACTATATGGATTAATGTATGGATTAATAGCGTTGGGTGTCATTGTAGGGATTATTTTTGTAATAATCTATTTTAAAACAAACGTAGTGGTTCCTTTTAATGAGATCCACGTTATTTCAAGGGGAACAAATGTTGTCGAGTATGATGGAAAAGGAAGATACAGGTATTTTTCCTTCTTTCATGGTCGAACAATTATCCCAAAACATGTTTTAGATATTGAACCCGGATTATTAGATTTGCACGATTGTGATAATTTACCTTTTGGTGTAGAGATATCTATTAAAGTGCAAGTTACTGATCCTCAAAAAGCCGCTGCTACCTTAACTCGACTGGATCATTCTACTGTGAGTAAGGTGGTTGAAGATACTGTCATGAGTGCTGCTCGTTCTATCGCTATGGAGCGAACAATTCTTGATATAATGAAAAACAGAGAAGAAATTGAAAAATCTGTATATGAAATGGTTGCTGATGCGTTGAATAAGCTGGGATTATCGGCAATTATATTTGATATTAAAAATATTCGTGATATCGAAGGTAGAGATGTTATCGGTTCTCTTGAAAGAGCGAAGATTGCTGAATTAGAGAAGGAAGCTCGAATTTCTGAAGCTATTCATAATAACGAAGCGAAAGAAGTTGAGGTTGAAAGAAAAAAATTAACCCAAGTTAAAATTGAACGGATGCAGCAAGAGGAAGAGCAAGCTCGTATTGAACGTGAAAGAGAAGTTGCTACAAATCAGATGGAACTAGATAAGGAAAAATTAAAGATAGAGGAACAAAAACTTACTCGTTTTGCAGAAATGGAACAAAAGAAAGCAAGAATTATCGCAGAAGCAAATAGAGAACGGAAGATGATTGAAGCTCAAGCAGAAGCCGATTCTATTGAGAGACGTGCCAAAGCTGAAAGTAATGCTATCAAGCTTGAAGCAGAGGCAGAAGCAGAAGCTATTAAGATGAAAGGTATTGCAGAAGTGGATGTGCTTAGAGAAAAATCAGAAGCTTTAAAGAAAGGCTCGGCCGCAGCTCAACTGCAAATTTTAGAGATTTTAAGCCAAGCTCAGGTAGATACGGCTGGTAAAATCGCAGATGCTTTAGGAAGCAACAATAAAATCATGTATATCCCTATGAACAATGGTGGAAACTTTCTGGAAAATTGGTTGCCAAAATTAGAGGGACTTCTCCAGTCAGGGATGCTCTCAAAATTTGTAAAACAGTTAACTAATGGGCAACAAATTGCTACCATCTCTAAAAAAGATCAAAAAAAAATCGCTCAAAAAGAATAAACCATGGTAAAAATTCCAATCGGGGAAATAGTAGTCATTGACTTATGGAATTCCAGTAAGAAGCGTGGAATGGTTAAATACAATACGAATACAATGGATTTAGTTAGAGCTGAAAGTGAATTTAACCTTACTAAAGGTGATCTGGCAATCGTGGTTGAATCCCATGATAGCTTTGTTTTGGTTGTTCCTAAAGATGAATATACAGAGATTGTTATGGACGATAAGTTCAAACGAATACATGTCAAAGGCCTCATTGATATCATTTATTCTATATTGAAAGAACGTAAAAATGAAACTGGGGGCATTCTATCGCTTGAAGATATATATTCCATTTTGAAGAGGACATCCATCCAGAGTATAATCACCAAAAAACACCTTAATAAAGCAGGAAAATACAAAGATATCCCCTTTGATCGCATTAAAGATAGTGGACGGGTTTATTTCGCTCTTAAACCTTCAGATTGTCCCAAAGATGAGGTAATAGTTGCAAATATCGCTAAATATCATAGCCATGTAACAAAAGATCTTCTTCAAAGAGCTACAAATTGGTCTGATTTGCGGATTAATCGAATTCTTGATTATCTAGTTAGGAAAAATCGGTGCCGAAAAGATTCAACCTACTTAAACGGTGACCGCTATTTCTTCCAAAGTATTTAATCTAATTTTTTTATTTTAATTTTTTTTTTTACCAAATTTTTACACTTTCTTCAAATTATTGGTGTTAAAATAGACTTGTTCTCATACATAGTAAAAAGACTTTTTTTTAGAATCAAGTAATAAACGATTAAATCATGAGAATTGATAATCTTGGAAATTAAACCAAACAATTTAATTAGGGCTTGTGGAAATTGTAAGAGGGAATTTATCTATGAAAGTGTTATTGAAAAATATCCTGAACCATTGCATAATCGAATTACACAATTGTGGGAAGATTCCCAGATACGCTTTTACTGTCCCTATTGCTATTTACTCAAGATAATTAAACAAATCAAGAAAAATTAGAAAAATAAGGGATTATTTCCCTTCATAATCTATAAGATTTTTTAATATTCGATTTAAGTAGTCCTCAAATTCTTTGATTTCTTTATCAGTAAATTTCTTGTAATAGATCTTTGTCATTTCTTTTGATATATCCACGTAATCATCTTGAAGCGCTTTATTTTTCTCTGTTAACTTTATTAAAATTTCTCGTCTATCATCTTTATTCAGATCACGCCTTATTAGGCCTGCTTTCTCCAGATTATCTAAGTGGAAGGTTAAAGTGGATTTACTAAACTGCGTCTTTTCAACAAGTATATGAATTGGTAAATTATCTTCACGCCATAAGACAAACATTATTCTCCCCTGAGCGTGATTAAACTCTTCAAGATTGTATTTTTTTAGTATTTTAGTAAAAATTCGCTGAGAAATGTGGTGAATCTTTGATATTAAAAATCCACCCTCCTTTTGCTGTTTCATTAAATCACTCATAAGTCGAATGTAACTGGTTGTAATTTATGATAATATCTTACATGCTTTGGATTTAAGTGTAAAAGTGTAAAGTCGGGATCGTCTACTCCTTCCAAATAATATCTGTCCCACCAATCTAACCATATAGCATGTTTCATATCACGATCTTCTATTATCTCTGCAACTCCACCAAACATTACACCCTCAAATTCATCTGGGTTACAAAAATATACGCTTATCTTAGGATTTTTCTGAATGTGAGTTACTTTGGAGGAAGCTGTGTTGGTTGATATGTAAATTAGAAACTCGTTATCTTGGCTTTTAAAGAAATCAAGAAGTTCTGGAAATTGTTCTTGATTCCTAAGATTAAACATGGCTCTGGTGATTGGGAAACCCTTCTCGTCGATGGTGGTAAGATATGCAGCCCGTGATTCCACCATTAATTTTAAAATTGATTTTCTTGATTCTTTTAGACTTATTTCACTCACCCCTTTTTAAATCAATGTTTTTCTAATTTCTTCTAAGTTAACTTTCACTTCTGGTGATCTCGATATAGTATTCTGTAAATTATCACATATATAATCATCACAGAAAGCGCAATTATCAATATTTTTTTCATCACAACACGATCTTATGGGGCAGTCCATACACCACTTAAAATGCCTACCCTCAGCAGTACACCCCTCACAATATATCTCTTCTGGTGTAAATGACATCGATTCATTGGACCATTCTTTTGCAACTTTTTCTATCCCATTTAAATCATTTTTAGAGGTGGCAATATAAGCGGGACATACCATACAATTTAATCCACAGCAAGCTATCATTTTTTCCATTAATTTTTCACCTTCATAGTTTAGTTTTATATCGAACTATCCGATATAGGATAATTCAATTTAGTCATATTTAATATTTAAATCTTCACTTTGAGATTTCTTTATCTTATTTGATACTCTAAATGATTGATAACAAATTATTTAAACAGTTAACAATAATAAAAAATCATTAAATTACACCTATATTTGATGAAAAAACATGTTACAGTACATTTTTTTAATAATATTTTTCATAGTCGTAGCTGTAGAGATATTTGGTGAGATCAAAGAAAACCAAAAAATAATTTATGGAACCAAGCCACTCTTAATGCCACTGCTAATATTATTCTACATTTTTGGCGTGCTTGAATTAGGTTCAATAGATCAAGTTGATTGGTTAATAATGGTTGCATTGATTGGTGGTTGGGCAGGAGACATCTTCTTAATGCTCGAAGATGACGAAAAATGGTTTTTATTTGGAATGGGAGCTTTTTTTATCAACCAAATCTTCTATATTATATCGTTTCTTTTATCGATCGGTAGTTATTCAGGATTTAATGTTTGGGGATTATTTTTACTGGGACCTTCACTTTTAATACTCCTGTTTACAGTCCCAAGATTCATTAAGAAGACTGGAGATATGAAAATTCCCGTCTTAGTATACATGGCAGCAATTTTATTGATGCATATAACAGCGATACTTCGCATTGCAGAATTTTCAGGAATACCATTAATCTTGGTTTATGTAGGATCCTTGTCATTCATATTTTCTGATGCGTCGATTGCAGTAAATAAATGGGCTGGGGAGTTTCATAATGCGAGATTCATTATCATGACAACCTATGTAATGGCTCAGTTCTACATCGCTTTAGGTTCAATTTTTACTGCTGTTCTGTAATGGATAAAATAAATTTTATCACTTTTTTTTTTAATTTCTAATAAAAGAATTGTTTGATTCAAAATTTAGGTCTAAAAAAATTTTTAATTTAGAAATAATTACTTAGGTTGTTAGAAGTTTATCAAAAACGCCTTCGTTGCTTAGGTGGTAGAGCGTTGCCTTGGTAAGGCAAAGGCCGCGGGTTCAAATCCCGCCGAGGGCTATTTACAGTAGATGTATGCCGGTGTGGCTTAGCTTGGTTATAGCGCCAGACTCATAATCCTTCTGAAAAATTGGGTCGGACTGGATGCACTCTGGAGGACGAGGGCTCAAACCCCTCCACCGGCACTCTTTTTTTATTACCTAAGAAATTTAAATCATATCTATCTTTTAATAATCTGATAAGAATGAAATCAATAAGAGAAATTAAAGCTTTTCAGGAATATTTAATGAATTCTTGGCCAGCAAAACATTATTATTTTTTGAATGGGTGGATATTAAGGTTTAATGATGGTGTTACATCCCGTGCAAATTCAGTCTTCCCTATAAACTATACTGGCACCCAAAAAACATTAGATACAGATATAACAATGGTCGAAGAAGCCTATAAAGAATATGGATTACCATCCATATTTACCATGTACGAATTTCATGAACCCATAAATTTAAAGGATAAGTTGATAGATCGAGGTTATTATGTATTTGATCATACTCGAGCACTAGGAATTGAGATGGAAAATATTCACACTATGTCAACCATTGATCATTTTAATTATTCCTTTCATGGTACAAGAATTAATGAAATACCTACTTTATTAAGTAGGTTTACCAAAAGGAATGAAAAGGAACAAAAAATTATACAAGAAATCAATGACAGGATCATCGTTCCTAAAAAGTGTTATATTCTTACAGAACATAAAAATGAAGTTATTGGCACTCTGTTTGCTGTGTTAATACCTCAAGGATTTCTGTATGTGGGCAATGTGTTCGTGCACCCTGATTTTAGAAGGCAAAACATCGCGACCAATATGATAATTAAGTTAATAAATGAGTGGGGAAGATCAAACGGAGTAAAAGTTATTTGGCTACAAGTAGAGAAGAATAATATTGGGGCTTTAAATCTGTATGAGAAATTTGGAATGGAAAAGATATATGACTATTATTATATGAAAAAAGAAGAATAAAATTCTTAGATTAATTCTCACGACTCAATTTTCTATTAATCTCCTGACGTAACTTTTTAAAATCTCTATTTTCAAGATTAAGATTATTTTCCTTTATACATGTTTTAAACTCTGAGAGAGTCATCCTCTCTAATTCTTTCTTTTTTGCCCAATCTATACTTTGTTCTATAATTTTCCCTCCATCTCCCCCAGTGAACGAAGGTAAATAAAATCCTGCGAGATCATTATTGAAAAATACAGTTCGTAGGAGTAAACCCTTCGGATCGAAGTTGCGGTATAGTGTAGAAAGACGACTTGGTGTTACTGTATTAACAATGTTTTTACCTGCTGCTTGAATTTTTTTGTAGATAGGATACCATTTCTCATGTCCCATTGGTTCCCTACCATCACCGGGAACCCATTGTATTCCAGTGAGTTCTGGGATTGAAAGCAAGTCATCAAGGTGTATTAAAGCATTAGGACCATCTAAGTGATATATTGAATAATCCATATGGGCAGCTTGAGCAATAATATCAGGCAACGCAAAACGTTTAAACCATTTTGGATTAAGCATCGCGCAGAAATCACACTGAATTGGGTACCACCGCTTTTTGCTCCATATATTCATCCATGAATTGCACCCATCATTGTATTTACTAACAATATTTTGAAGGTCATCATAGACTTTTAGTGTTTTCTCTAACAATATTGCGCGACAGGTATCAATAATATCTGGACGCCGTTTCATTGTAAGTATAATCTCTCTAGGCCCAAGAAAAGAAGACAGTACGTCTAATATACCCCCTAAATCAGTCATAGAGATCTGATAGTTACCTTGAGAATGCTTGGCTGCATATTCTGTTACCCTTAATAATCTTGAGTACCATTCATTATTGGCATTCAACTTGACATCTTCAAGTAAAGCAACAATATCGTTTGGCGAGGTGGGTCGGTTGAACCAAACTGTACGAGAGTGGAATTTTGGGATCACCCCAAAAACTGCTGCCATAATCCCCGCTCCATAATAAGGGATAAAAGAAGGAATGCTCTCACCACCAAAATTTACATATTGTAGATGTTTTTCATAATCAGAGATTACTTCTTCTATTCCATCGGGATTTTGAGCTAAATCCCAGCCAAAAAAGATGATACTAAAGATTCTGGCAATAGAACCTTCATTCTGCGGAAAATAGTAAGAAATAGTAGGTCTGTCAATTATTTCATGGTCCCACCACGCTTCTAACCTATTTTTTGCATCTTCGATATCTTCTTTTATCATGTCCACAAGTAATTCCTTTCAATTAACCAAGAATATTTTGTAGTAGTATAATCGTTCCAATTAAATAATATTTTTTAGTCCAGAAACCTAAGTTTAATTGTTATGGAAAGATTTAATTCTGAAAAAGTGTCAGCAGAAGAGGTCTTAATTGCGGATAAAAATGCGCAATGGTTAGGGATCCCTTTAATTCATTTAATGGAGTGTGCTGGATATAGTATTGCAGATGAGGTAATAAAACGCTATAAAGTGAGTGAAAAATCTACTGTTGTCATATTTTGTGGTACGGGTAATAATGGGGGTGATGGATTTGTTACGGCACGACATTTAGCAGCATTCAACATAAAATCATTGGTAGTTCTTTTTGGTCACCCTGAAAATATTAGAACTACCGCTTCTAAGTATAACTGGGAGGTTATAAGAGACAAAGTGAATTACATGGTAAAAACAGTCGTTATTCGTGATTCTACAGATCTAAAAAAAATAAAGCTATTAAATGAAAATAAAAAAAGAATTGGACTTATTATTGATGGCTTACTAGGAACAGGAATTAGTGGGACCCTTCGAGAGCCAATATCTACAGCTATTGATTTCATAAATGAATTAAGAGAAGAAACAGCAATAAATGTTGTATCCATTGATTTACCATCAGGAATGAACCCAAACACAGGAGAAGTAACACATAAAGCCGTTAAAGCTGATCTAGTTATAGCACTACACCGTAATAAAAATGGACTAGATATTAAGAGTGATTTTATCGAAGAAGTCGTAATCCGATCTATCGGTATCCCTTATGAGGCTAATCTCTTTGTAGGATTGGGGGATCTAAATTCGACGCTTAAAATTAGAAAGAGCGATAACCATAAAGGTCAATTTGGAAGGATGTTGGTAATAGGGGGATCTAAAAATTATTCTGGAGCACCAGCTTATTCATCTTTAACAGGTATAAATTTTGGGATAGATCTAGTAATAACCTATGTTCCTGAAGTAGTAGGAGATGTTATAAGAAATTATTCACCAAATATGATAGTAAGAACGAGTCCTGGTGATTGGTTAGATATGAACTCTTTTACTGAAATCTCTGAATTAGTTGAATGGTCAAATGTGGTTTTAATAGGACCAGGCTTGGGACAAGAAAAAAAAACAGAAGAACTCTTAGTTAATTTGTTACATGTGTTGAATCAAGGCAATAAATCCTATGTACTTGACGCTGATGCTTTGAAGCTCATCAAAAACCATCTCGATTTAATTAAAGGGAAGAGTGTGATAGTAACACCTCACGAAGGGGAATTAAAAATAATGGTTAATTCGGAATTACCGGGGTTTGATCATATTGAGGAACGGGGCAAAGCAGTGCTAAAACTTGCTAAAAATTTGAGTGTCACACTTCTAATAAAAGGTCCTTATGATTATATTTCAGATGGTAGAAGATTAAAGATAAATAGAACTGGTTGCCCGGAAATGTCAATTGGAGGTACTGGCGATGTGTTAGCTGGATTATGTGCAAGTTTTCTAGCCACTGAAAACAATCTATTCGAATCTGCTTGTTCTGCTGCGTTTTTAAATGGAGTTATTGGGGAGTACTGCAAAGAACATATAGGAACGCGATTCACTGCAATGGAGATGCTTAATAATATCAATTCTACACTTTCGAACTTAAACAAGCCCTAAAGGTTACTCGAACCAAAAAACTGATATTTAGATGAGGATTGTCAGAACGTGTTTTATCTTTTTGATATAAATTTATTAATTTCTAATTTATTATTATATTAAACTACTAATTATGATAGTTTAGTTGAGGTTTTTATTTAGTATTTGACCACTAAGATCATACTAATATAATACGTGAAACTAAATATATCTATAAAAAAATAGATTGGAGATTGACAAAATTTGAGCCCACAACTTTTTTTAATTAATCCCGATGGAACAACTACTGAAATTACATCAGAGGGACCAATCAAGGATTCATTAAAAACTGATGAATGTTATGTTCTTGTTGCAGATGATAAAAGAAAAGTCTATCTTTGGAAAGGAATTAAGAGCAGCGTACGTTCTAAGTTCATAGGAGCAAAAAGATCCCAAGAAATCCGAGGTCAAGTGGGAATGCATTTTAGTGTAATCCCCCTTGATGAAGGTGAAGAAGATCCAGAATTCCTTACCTTGATTGGTGGAAAAACAGAGGGGGGAATTGCTAAAGAAATTAAGGACGAGCCAGTCACCGCCCCATCAGTACATCCTTTAAGAGATAAGGACACCTTTGGCCCACCAAAACCTGCGGAGGGAATGAATATCGCAGGTAGTAAAACTCGGTTAGCTCAAAATACAGGGCCACTTTATCGGGGAGATGGATCAACAGCCGCACTTATTCAAGAAGAATTTCAAGTAGATTTTCAGGATATTATGAAAAAGTTGGAAGAAATAGCGATACCTGCGGGATTTGAAAGGGAATTGATAATTATTGGTAATCAAGCGTATTCCGTAGTTGAAAAAGTCCAACAGTTTTTAGGAGATAAACGAGTTTCAAAAGAAATTTCAAAAGTAGGGGCAATCCCAGAGGGTATATTCTTCGCAGAAAATTACAGTCCAAGAATTTTAAGTGAAAATGGAAAAATCCTAGCTATTGAGTTTCTTAAACGATCTGGGCAAGAATCTGAGCCAGAAGCGGGAGGAGGAACAGGAGCAGTAGCAGGTAAAACTAAACGAGAATTACTAAAAGAGCAAATTAAAGAACAATTACGGGGAAGTTAAATACTTAAATTTTAATCCCTTACTACTTATTTTCCTTATATAAATTTTAATTTCTAACATATACCTTAGTTTAAAGAATTTAATCATAAATTCTATTCATAAACGGAGAGAATGAAGGATTACTTCTAATTAGGCGGGATAGCGCTTAGATATCTCTGAGCTATAATATCTAAACACTTTCACGACCTTACCGAGGTCTTCAATGTGTCTTGAAGCACCCATTAAAAAAAATCTACCAGCAGCACTCAAAATAATGAATCCGTTGTCTCCACGTAAGATGACCTCGAGCATATTTGTATATCCGAGAGAGGTTATTGCATCTCCGCCGGATTGCATAACAACAGCACTTAGGCTAGCAAATAGATCGGGATCTACGTTATACCCTGGGACTGCACTAAAGGCAAGCCTTAAACCCTCCCTAGTTATAAGTGCTAGTGACTCGAGCTCGCTATATTCAGTTATACTCCCAAGGAACGCGCTAAGGGA
>Ga0209536_100004933_pt1 | contig 20971 bp, 14 predicted proteins | sample DeeMarSeWOR28_12_FD_187461 | JGI IMG/M metagenome (GOLD analysis project Ga0209536, IMG submission 187461) | Marine sediment microbial communities from White Oak River estuary, North Carolina - WOR-2-8_12 (SPAdes) (version 2) | ecosystem: Environmental > Aquatic > Marine > Intertidal zone >... | reverse complement strand
TTCGATACAGCGCCATTCGGCTGCCGTTCTTATGGAGGTCAGGATTATAGAATTCCCAAACCATCTCGCCCTCTGGCGTCACTTCAAAAAAGCGGCCGGGGTCAGATTCGGCAACGAGCGTATTTTCGTTTGGTAACCTCACGTTCGAGCCCCTTGCACGGGAGAAAAAGTGTTTAGGCGGTTTGGCCTTATATTCCCACACGATTTTCTCGGTAACAGGGTCAAGTTCTATAATTCGAGTATATCCCCTCACTTGAGTTGACCTGTTGGACCCGTTGTCATATATCAGCAGGTGGCCGCTTGGCAGCATGGTCGGCATGTGTGGCCCGAAGAGCTCTCCCGGCCCCCAGGCCCAAATGACCTTTCCCGTTTTCCTGTCGATGATTCCAATCGTATCAATGTGCCTTCCACAGAAGAGAAGGTTACCCGCCTTAAATCGCGGGTCTTTCCTGGCCGCAGGTCCTTCCGGTAAAACCTCGATCGTGTTGATATGGGGCCAATCTGAGAACAGTTTCGACGGTGGCATCTGTAACGGTACGTGTTGAGCAATTTCCCTAGCGTGTTCTTCGACTTTCCACTCCCAGAAAACTTTATTATCTGGCATTAGTTCGACGAGGGTATCTAAGGTGAGCCTGCCGGAATTTTTCCATGGATTCGGCAGGGGCCGCCGGGATACCACCAGCGTGTTGCCGTTGGATAATCGTGCAAAGTCGTGGTGAGCTCTCAGCTTTGCCTTCCAGACGAGTTTACTTTCCCAGTCTAATTCGAGAATCATCACATCCTTGATAATTGCAATGAGATGACCATTGGGCAGCATCTCGGCCAGGTGCCACGTATAGCCCTGTGGATACGACCACTTATGGACTTCACTTCCATCCAGGTCAATAATGCGGGCGACCTCCGTACCACGGCTCGAATAGAGCCTATAGCTGTCATCGCACTTATCCCGTTTCAGGAGGGTTACTCCCGCCCGCTTTTTGGCTCTGGGGGGTATATCATCAGTCGTTGCAGCCTTACAAAACATACCGCACACTAATATCAAAAGAGCTACAATTAAAGCTCGCGTATCACGGGCTTTTTCTGTCGCTCTTCTCTTGCTTTGCCTATACATAATATACCTTCCTTCCTAAGATACAGCTTATATGTAAAACGCGTGCCGATTATTACTACTACAACAATAGCTGAAATGCTCTACAACTGCAAGTTTCTTGTTGATGTGATAGTGTCAAGTATCATGTGTAAGTTTAACTACACCAGGAGTGTTCTTTCGATGGCTCATTTTTAGAGGGGATGCGGCTGTAAGGTGAGTTTTTTGAATAAGTTGTCGTTCTGTCTCAAAGGTCATGAACAAATCAAGGGGAGATTTTCGATGTTTAAGAACACAACAGCCGTACATCTTAATCCTCAGGAGGCTTTCTATGCGTTGCTGTGGTTGTAGCTTTCAAATTGAAGTGTCAGTTTGGTCCTAAAACCGGCGTATAAGATAGCAGAATAATCGATATATTTCATCGCAGCAGGAAGGTTGCCGGGGCGTATGCACGAAGTTCAACTGCAAGCGTGTTATCGGTGACGGCAATGGGAGGACCAATCTTCTCACCTCGAAGGTTGACGGGAACAGCCATAGAAGCATTAAGCCCTTTTGGCAGAGTGACTGTCAGCTTACCGGTAATCCCGGCCTGTTCCCATAGTCTCATAAGCACGCCACGTGAGACGGGACTGGGGCCGAATGCAGTGACGGCTACGCCTTTGCGCGACAGGCGAAGTCCTGCCTGTGTCGCCGGCAGGTTTCCCGGCTCGGCGGAAGACCTGACGGCGTGGAGTGGGATACGGGATTCCATTGCGGGAGTATAGAGGGAGCTTTCCGATTCGAATTTATCAAAGGTCCAAAGACGCACGCGTGAAACGTGCCTGCCGCCGACCCAGCTTGGGAAATTGGTCTGCCATTGGTTATTATAGAGATTGAAGTATAACCAGGGCTTTTCCGGTACATAGCGACGGCTGAATTTATGTGAACCGGGTTTGCCGAGGCTAATCAGGGGGGAATCAACAGGGCAAACACCGACTCCAAAGCCGTCGTTTTCATATACGGCCGCCCCGGTGTTAAGCCACATTTGATGGTAATTGCAGTATTCGGTTGTAATATCTTTTATAGGATCGATGTCTGCACCCAGACGACCTAACCTGAAGTTGAACTTTTCGAGATTAAATGGGAGGCATATCCAGCCGGCCTCCGGCCAGCCATCCGGTTGTTTCTGGTAAGCGATCTCAAGGTCGGCGATGGGTATATCAGCATAAAGGCTCAGGCGGATGGAGACCGATTGCGGCATACCGTGACCGATTATGGTACCGGTCATAACCGCCGATGCGCTGATGGCAGAGCTTTCAATGTATAAGCTCATGTTGGTCGGAACCGCATAACTGTAAGGGGCATCGGGCATGTTGAACTTACCGGTTAGGATTCTGTGTGTGTTGTGGTATTGGCCGAGAGTGTAATTGTTAAGATACTCATCAACAACTTCTTTCCTTCCAAATCGTTCGTATAGATATTGGCCGAAATCCTGCGGGGCTGTGTTGTCCACCAACTCGCGGCCGGACCGTTTATCAATTAGGCTCACTACACGGCCGCGGACAGGATCGAGCCTGGCTTTGAAATGGGGGCTTTCGATTGTGCCGGAATCTTTATCTGTTTTTATAGAGACGATGGCCTTTGGTGAGGTATCGGCAATAATATAGGTGCGATATCCCATAGCGGGGATGTCCCTGGCGACGAATTGAATTATCTTGCCAAAATCCTGGGTAGCAGCACTGTTAGGGTGACCTTTGCGGATAACGGGGATTGCCGGACCACCATCAACCGGCTTAATCGCTTCGAAGTACGGCCAATAGCAAACATTGAGCGAAACCATGCCGTCTCGTTTCCAGGGAAGAGGATTGTATACGACAATACGACGGCCCTTCACATCAACATTGTCCGCGATATTAGAGACGTGGCTGTGATATTGACCTGAGATTAGATTGCGTGCTTCGAGAATATAACCAAGATGTTCATCCCAAGCTTCTTCGAGCAGTCTGAATCTTTTCGGCAGGCCACGTGCCAGCATTTCTTCCCAATCTTTCCCGTAAGGTTGGTCAATGTAATGTTGAGTGGCAAGTCCCCAGGTGTGTTCACCATATAGGAGACTCTTTTCGTAAGCTTTCTCAATGGTATCGACGATGTTCGGGACGTGCAGCCCCCAGCATTTCTCGAGTGTGTTAAGTGCTTCTGTTGCAGTAATAATCGGTCGGACCGTTTGTGCAATCCTGGTGCCGTACGGCAGGCTCATTACTCCATGGATCCATGTATCCGGCATATCGCTACTTACGACAGGCAGATCGGGCTTTTCATTGAGGATTGAATCTGCAAAATCCTCCAGCCGGCCAATCCTGACCTTTGCCGCCGGTGCATGCTTTTTGTAGTAATCGATGTTATTTCGCACCGTCTCCGGACTTGGTGGTCCTACGTTATCGCCGGTATGGTTAATATAGATCCATGTTCTGTGTGGCCAGTCCTGCGGGGGCATAGGGGATGTGCCGTAACCGTGAGAATACATAGTCAACAGCCGGGAACCATCAGGACCCTCCCACCAGAACAGCAGAGGGATATTGACTGGTACGTTGGCTGCATTACATCCAAGGTGAATGAAGTCTACGCCGGCGTGTCGCAAAAGCGTAGGGATAAACCATGAGTGGGACGGCACATCTGTCATTTTTGCTCCGCGGGGAAGGACAACTCCGTAGGTGCGGGCAATACGGCAGGCGTGTCCCAGACCGCGGACAAGGTCCTCCATTTCCAGGGTTTCTGTGTGCAACGTAAAAGGGAGGGCATGGAGAACAAGATTACCTTCACGGATTGCCCGCTCTATTTTCTCTTTTCGACTTGGATCCTGGCCGGGCCAAATCAGCTGTCCCATCGGCCATCCGGGAATTGTCCAGACAAACTGGTGCTCCTTCGGTTGCGACTTGTTTCTTTCAATACCCCTGAGAGTGTGGTCCATCATCTCCGTACGGTAGTTGTGTATAACGTTTTTGGCCAGATCGGAATAACCGATGTCAAAATGCGTTTTGTAGACAATAATAATCTCTTTAAGTTCAGACTTCTTTTTAGATTGTCCAGCCAGACAGGGCTGTGTAAACATGCCAACGCTGAAATATAGGATAATAAAAGCCGCGCTAAGAAACCATTTGTAGTTTTTCCAGATCAACATCGTTAACTCCTTTGATAAAGGTCCGCTCCCTCCTGTCCTCAGTAAAGCCAGACCTTATGATAACACCTGATCATAGCGACAATTTTTGAAATATCAAGGCTTTGTGTCCATCTGTTATCATGTTTTGGAATCCGGCAGATGCCGATGGCAAAGTAGAAGTCGAGTTTGCTTCATTTGATATTGAACGAATGGCACCGAAAGACAGATGATGGTTGAAGCTGCTAAAAATTACATCCCTTGAAGTATCCAGCGTGCTGGTTTGGATTTTCATCCGGTCGACTCAGTGATATTCTCGCTTTCTTTTCTTCTTATTGGGCAAGAGCTTCACTTGATTTTAAAAACAAATAGTACAGTTTTCCTTCCTGATAAATCCTTCCCGCAAGCTCACCGGCTGCATCGCCTTGTCCAATGTATATGTCACAACGCCCGGGAGCTCGGATTGCCCCTCCCGTATCCTGGTCCAATGCAAAGCCGCTATAAGGCTGTAGAACAACCTGGCCGCCTGACATTTTCGGAAGTGTTGTAGAAATGAATGCCAGGCAGCCGCGTGGGAAAATTGACTTGTCCGTAGCGATGGTCCTATTTGGTGTTACGGGTTCGTTTAAACTGCCCCGTGGTTCGCCTTCCTCTTCCCGGAAAAACACGAACCTTGGATTCATCTGCGTATATCTGGCCACCTGGTCGGGGTGGTTCTCGAAGTAAGCTATCATTGCTGCCAGGCTTATTTGCGATCTGCTTATCCTGCCGTCTTTTACCAATTCTTCCACAATACTTATATATTCATGGCCGTTATTGGCGGCATAGCCAACCGTGCGGATCAAACCGTTCGGCGTCCTTATCTTTGCTGAGCCCTGCACATGTGCAATGTAGACCTCAAATTGACTACCCAGCCACACTAACTCGTTACCCTTAAACAACATTTCATCCTCAATAACAGCGCGTGGCGGGTAAGGCCTGATTGTACCGTCGTCACCGCGTTGACCAAGTATTTCACCGTCAGGGCCCTTAACCAAATCCTCCGGCTGTTTATACAATGGATACGTAAAACGTTGGCTGGGCTTGAATGAACCTTCGAAAATAGGGGTGTAATAACCTGTATACAATACTGTTCCCAGGTTATCACAACCAACTGATATATAAACGTCAAAGTCCCTCCTGATTGCTGCGTTCAAATCAGCCCCCCTCAGACCCGAATCCAAAAGGCCCAAAAACGCCTTTAAGCTGTTTACCGCCCGCTGGTGGGTTATGCCGCTAACCGGGAAATATTGCTTACTTGAGGATTTGCCGAGGTAATGCAGGCTCTTTTCGATGGCCAGCTTTAAGTCATATAAATCCAGACTTGCAAAGGTAAAGTCAGGAATCTGAGAAGGATTTGTTATCTTTCTTAGTGCATTTTGACCGGGTAACAGGGGTCTGTCATAAGCAGGCGTAGCAATGGTCGGTTTCACTTCAGTTCTGCAACCAATTGTAATGGTTAGCAGCGGCAATAATAAATAAAGTAGTTTTTTCATATCCATCTCCGTCGAAGGGATTAATAATTCAATAGTTTTTACCAAAATGTCTTTGAAAATATTATCGGCTACCTCTGCCGAATTTGGACAAATTTTTTCGGTTCTCTCGCCTCTCTTCTTTGAATACCGTAAAACTTGGTAATTATGGATAGGAGTGTAATAGGTTTGAATTATTCGTGAAGACTTGATATTCTATTCGAAAAAGGCACAGCTTTATAGCTGAGCAAGGATATGTGACTGTCTATGGGGAATCCCTGGAAGTACATCATGCACGAAAAGATAAAACGACGTGATTTTTTGAGAACGATTGCATGTACGGCAACTTCATCCCTATACTTTCGCTCTTCGATGAGTTATGCCGCCGATAAAGCACCAAAACCCGATATGCTTCTGATTATGCCCGATCAGATGAGGGGAGATTGCCTGTCCATCCTCGGGCACCCGGCAGTGCGCACCACACAACTGGACGAACTGGCCGGACAAGGCGTATTGTTCCGGCGGGCTTATACCACTGTAGCGTCCTGCATCCCAGCACGCTATGCTCTGCTGAGCGGCCTTTATCCACAAACCAGCGGCGTGGTCGGCTTCCGGGCGAAACCATTCTCAACACTGCCCCTGCCGGAATTGCTGCGCAGGGCCGGCTACACCACCGTGCTCGTCGGCCGGAACATGCACCAGCCTCCTGCCAGCAAATCCTGCGGATATCAGAAGAGAATCCTTGGGTCCACGTACGTTGATGATGATGAATATGACAGGTTTCTGAGACGGTCGGCACCGGAAACCGGCGGCATAAGGAAACTCGTTAAGGATCTGGGCGTCACATACAACCATTGGCAGGCAAAACCGTGGCCGCTGGCGGACAACTTACACCCCACTGCATGGGTCGTTGCACAGTCGCGTAAGGTGATTAGGGAGGCAGATGTAGATCAGGCACTCTTTCTGACTGCTTCGTTTTACGCCCCACATCCGCCGCTTTTGCCACCAAAGAGGTACTTTGACGCATACTTAAAGCAGAAGCTGCCGGCACCTGCACACGGCGATTGGGTGGATTGGAAGGCCCTGTCGCCAAAAGGCGATCGTACGGGCCATCGCGTTCTTTTGGAAGGTGAAATCCTTCGCGCCGCCCAGGCCGGTTACTTCGGGCTTATCGAGCATCTGGACAACCGGATTTCTTTGCTTATCCGCGACTTCAAAGCGCGGAGTGAGAAAGCCGGACGGTCGTGGGTCATCGTGGTCACCAGTGACCACGGCGAAATGCTTGGCGATCATGGGTACTTCCGTAAATGCGAACCATATGAAGGATCGGCCAACATTCCATTTATCATCTGTGGCTCGCCATCTCTAGGCTTCAAGTCCGGCCTGCGTATCAGGCAGCCCGTTTGCCTCGAAGATATAATGCCCACGCTGTTGGCGCTGGCAGGAACGAAAAGCCCAGACCGTGTTGACGGCGTCAACCTTGTGCCTGTTTTGCGCGGAGAGAAACAGTTGATTCGACAATGGCTACACTTCGAGCATGCCCCGTGTTACAGCCGACAACAGGCATTCCATGCGCTGACTGATGGCCGTTTCAAATATATCTGGCGCCCTACTGACGGCAGAGAGCAATTATTCGACCTGGATAAGAACTTGAAAGAAGAGCACGACCTGTCGAATGACAAATCCCACACCACTATCCTGAAAAAATGGCGATCGCTGCTCGTCCAACGATTAGCGAACAGGCCGGAGGGATTCTCCGAGAACGGAAAATTGATCCCGGATCGTCCCTATAAAGCGCTCAATAAGGGCATGATGTTTACTGAAGGCAGGTCATACTAAAAAGGCTTGTCACTGCCGCCAATTATATATATTGAGGACCTTATGAAACTGGGAATTGATGAACTGTTGCGAAATCCATCGTATCGAAAGCCACTTGAAGGTCGCCGTATTGCGTTGCTTGCAAATCCCGCTTCCGTAACGAGTGAATGTCGTCATACCCTCGATGCGCTAATGGATTGTCCCCAGACGCATGTAGTTTCCGCATTCGGGCCACAGCATGGGATGCGAGGTGACAAGCAGGACAATATGATCGAGACCCAGGATTACGTTGATCCTGATTATGACGTTCCAGTCTTCAGTTTATACGGTAATGTAAGACGACCCACTAACAGGATGATGGAGACTTTTGACGTGCTGCTTGTGGACCTTCAGGACATAGGAACCCGAACCTATACATACGTGACCACGCTTACGTATCTACTTGAGGCATGTGCCGAACATACAAAAGGTATCTGGATTTTGGATCGTCCTAATCCCATCGGACGGCCTGTCGAGGGAACAATTCTTGAGGATGGCTGGGAGAGTTTTGTGGGAGTATCTTCGCTCATTATGCGGCACGGGCTTACGTTTGGGGAACTTGCCAGGTGGTTTGTTGCACAAAGGAAACTCGACGTGGATTTAAACGTCATCCGAATGACTGACTACAAACCTGATGCGGCCCCTGGATTTGGCTGGCCCGTCCTCGAACTTGCATGGGTAAATCCCAGTCCGAATGCTTCAAGTATAAATATGGCACGATGTTTCCCGGGAACTGTCTCATTTGAAGGCACTACGCTGTCGGAGGGTCGCGGAACTACGGTGCCTCTGGAGATTGTAGGGGCACCGGATATTGATTTTGATTTAATACTTGGACGAATGCATTCTCTCTCGCCACAATGGTTGGCAGGCTGTTCCCTCAGAAGGTGCTGTTTCGAGCCGACCTTTCAAAAGCACGTTGGAAAAATGTGTTCGGGAATCCAGATTCACACTGACAATGCCTCATATCGACATGAACAGTTCCGGCCTTTTCGACTTGCCGCTCTTCTGCTTAAGGCTGTTCGGCTGGAATATCCCGATTATCAACTATGGCGGAAATTTCCCTACGAATACGAGATGGAAAGACTCGCAATTGACCTGCTCAGTGGCGGTCCATTCCTGCGATGTTGGGTGGATGATCCCGATGCAAAACCTTCCGACCTGGATGAGCGCCTGCTAAAAGACGAAAAAGAATGGACTCAAATTCGAAAATCCTTTTTGTTGTATTGATTGAATTCGGGCCCCTGTGACGAATCTCCAACAACAATCAATAATCATTGATGAAGGGCGAAAAGAAACTAATCACAGCTTCGTTTTTCTCAATCCATGTCAAAAAAGCCTCCGATTAGCCAGTATAGCAACCAGCCTATCGAAAGCAGAGCACATACAACCAGTACAGAAAAAGACTTTGCAGCTAACGGCAGACCAATCAAAACGCCCCCGGCTACCATCAGCAACCTTGATAATCCTTTCATGAATGTGAATTTCACTATCGGGCCCCCTTTCTGCGGCCTAATCTCAAATAAAAAAGAGCACCGCCGCAATCACGCTCGACCCAGGCCCGCGAGAGCCTTTCGGGACATGAAAGACAGGCGGTGCTCTCTGCAGACATACAAAGAGCACCGAGCCTACCAAACGTTCCCGATTCAAAACTCGCGGTTTGGGTCGAAACGCTTGAAGTCTCAGTGTATTTACCGTTTTCGGCTGTTTTCTCTCAGCCGGTTCTATATTAACCTTTTCTTACCTTATTCACAACAAGGATTTACATTAAAATATTGTAAGGATTCCGTATTTCGCAATGTTAACCGCCATCCCACACTCCCCGTCATCCTGAGCGTAGCGAAGGATCTGGCCATTGGATTGAATCAACCCCACGTCTGTCATTCCGCACTCGATGCGGAATCCTTTTTGATTTTTACATTGTATTTTTGATATTTGATCTTTGATTTTTGATTCATTTTATGCTATTCTATTCCCGCAGCATGATAAAGAAACCGGGACTTTGGCGCAGTACCTGTTTCCGGAGCAAAAGAGTTTGCCAGGCTATATAAGAAGACGTTCCCAACTTACCCTTGGACGTTACGTCTGCACGTCCGAGCACAAAGAAATCCCCAAAAAATTACAATTTATGAGATTTATGACTCCAGTTTTCGGGCCTTGAAGGGATTATATAATAGGATATACAGGAATCGATTAAGGAGTCCCATTGGTGCACCAGGACAGGCGAAAACAGGTATTTACAAGACTCCTCAAGGAAAATCAGTCGCGTATTCATATGTATATTCGAGTATTCGTCCCTAATTGGGCGGATGCAGACGATATTTTGCAGGAAACTGCCATGGTGATGTGGCGAAAATTCGACACCTATGTAATGGGGAGCGATTTTGCCGTGTGGGGCATACGCATTGCCCGTAATTTTGTGATGAAACTCAATCAGCGGCGATTTGACAAGAGAATTAAGTTTTCCTCGGAAATTGTCAGACTACTGCAAGAGTCAGCCGTTATGGACCTGGATCAACGAGACGATTACAGGACACAGGCTATACAGCAGTCTCTGGCCCGGCTCTCAGAAGCCGATGCCGAACTTCTGGCCCTCAAATATGAGCGGGGATATACGGTTGTGAAAATTGCCCAAAAGACGGGACGGCCTTTGCAGGGCCTGTACAAGGCAATGGCAAGGATACACAAAAAATTAATGCGCAATATTCAAATACAACTAAAGGCTCAAGACCATGGAATCGAACAGACAAATAGGGCGCTTTGATGAGCTTATCTTCAAAGCGCATGAGGGCGTACTCACAGACTCAGAACAGAGCCAGTTAAACGAGTACCTCAGAGATCCGGACAATCGGCGGTACTACACCGCACTCATCAAAACAGGTGTACTGCTCCAGACAGAGCCTGTCCTGGAGCCGTTTGCTCGTAGGGGCTCTCTCTCCAGGCTCCAAAAAAGCGGATTGGCTGCTGTTGCGGCTGTATTGTTATTGATAGTGATGTTGTACCTGTACATTCGAACTGATCATCAGGACCCGACATCAGGACAGGTAGAACCAATCCCCACAGTCTTTGATCCTGACTTCGACCGGCAGGCCGCTACTATTCGAGAAAGAATAATAAAACTCAATCCTGCTACAGAGGTTTCAGAGAAGGGCCCTTCTTATAAGAAACTGAAAAATCGAATCGATTACTTAAAGAAAAAACCCATTTTTAGAAAGGAGAATGACCATGTTGAAAAAAGTGTTTTTCGTCGGGATAACAGCATTGTTGTTGCTAAGCATGCAGCTAAACATCCTCGGCACCGTCAGCGCCGAAGAATATGACAAGAATGTAAAAGGCCAGATGCTGTTGTTTATGAAGGAGCCGTTTATGGGGGATTATATGGTGGAGGGCATGTCAGCGGAGGAGATGAAGAAGGCCAGAGAGCAGTGGAAACTGAAAATGTTTCAGGAGAACTTACCCAGGGCACTGGCCTTTATTAAGGAACTTGACAGAGAGTTTTATGATCTGGTTACCAAAGATGACAAGCTCATAGACGAGTATAAACAGGGTTTTATGAAGCATATAGAACTCTGGCTCAAGTTCCAACAGAAAGCGTCTCCCAGGGCCGAATTAGAACTAAAGCAGTTGGTTTTTTCCGGGCATCTGGAGATCCTGGAACGCCAATACCACGAAGAAAAAAATAAAGACAAACGAATACAGATTCGTAGTAGCATGAAAAAGCTTTTAGACCGATCATTTGATGTAGAAATAAAGATTCGTGAGTTGGAGATCCGGGAACTGCAGGAAGAACTCAACAAACTCAAGGAACACGTCCAACACGCCAGGAATAACAAGGCAGAGCAAATAGAAATCTATCTGATGAAATTGACCGCTTCGGATACAAAGACCATCTTTGATAATTAATCAGTTGTAAAGAGTGTGCAAAATATTTACCCGCCTGCAAGGCAGTTGCACACGCGCAAATTAATCAATCATCAACATATGTCATCCTGAGCGCAGCCCCCGTGCTTTCGTCAGAAAGCACGAGGGCGAAGTCGAAGGATCTGGCCCCGGACTGAATAATCCCCCATCAATTAACGCATACTTGCCCCGGCTTTCCAAATTCTTAATTCCTTGGCCCGTTATCGTTGGCGCACTTTTTGGCGCACTGGGGGGAGATATAGAAACCCTTTGGATGTATAATATTTTAGGGATTACTATAGAACTACACAACTTCGTCATATTCTGTTCGGTATAATAGGAGAGAATCTGTAGGATTATTCTTTAGCACCATGCTTGCGAAGAATATCCGCTATATCTTCGAGATTATCTTTCAATGCATATTTAAGTGGTGTATCAAACGCAATATCTTTAGCATTGACATCTGCTCCTTTTGATATGAGTAGCTTTACCGTGTCGGGATGTTTGTAAAGAACGGCCAGGTGTAGCGGTGTTACTCCGCCATCATCTTTGGCGTTAACATTTGCTCCTCGCGCAATAAGACTCTCAAGTTTACTATTGTTTCCATGAGTCACTGCTTCCCATATAAGGTGAGTTTCATCGAGCTTTGTTTGTGACATGTTTAAACGGTCTACGTCAGAACTGTGTTGCCTAAGGTTGTACGATTTATTTTCAGCAGAAAAAACATGTTCATTAACTTTCGGTGGCGCTTCTGTAGTCACCAAGGATTCTTTTTTAGCTATAAGACTAGAAATGTACAACACAGAAATGACAGAGGACAAAAGAAATATAATAATAAAAGGCGAGATAAAAGCCGAAAACGCAGATCCAAAGCCCAGACGACCTATATTAGGTACATTAGCCCAGGCTTTTGAACCAAACTGTGATAAGTAGGCCCGAACTTCAGTTTTTCTGAGCAATAGTAAAGAAATTATCCCCACCAGTACTTGTGGCACATTGCCGAAAATACCAGAGCAGATTTCAAGCTTTGGTATTACTGTTGGCTCTGTGATTCCTCGTGGTTTACTTCTGACAAGATTCAGCGCTGAAACTATTTCGCAGATTCCCATAGTTCCAAAAAGGATGAAAAACGGCCATACAACAAATGCTGCTCTAAGAAGCATAAGCATGAGAAGATAGGAAAGAGAAATCGTGAGTACTCCTGATAGTAATCGTAGACATGCTATTATCCGTACAGCTTTCGGCTTCGGAATTTCTGTCTTGCCTTCAGTTTGGGCAGAGAAATACGAATCTGACATAAAGGAATGTAAAAGTGTAAGGTCACGCCTCGTACTAATTAAAAGAACCGTAAGCAAGACAGTGACGCCGAGTAAAAAGGGAATCATAATTGCCACCCATATACGTAATTGCTGGAGTTTTGGGGAATCATATAAAATGGTAGACAACGCCACGTTGGCGAGTAGCAGACCAACAACGAGAAGCATTGCATAAAAGCTAAGGGGCCGGTTACGCCCGACTCGATCATGAACGGACTTTTCTATCTGCGAGAAAATTCGGACAAACCAAAATAAGCCATAACATGGTATACATAAGAATCCAACAGCTTTGCCCGGCGTATATGGATATCTCCCAGCAGTGAACAATTTCAAGTTACGATGGATCCTCCATATCCACGCAAGCAAGAATCCCTCTGTCAATATAAGCAATAGAACAACGCCTCGCCAATAATCCATTGCTGAACGAAGATGATATTTATAGGGGTTATAGGGATTCAGAAACCAAATGTAAGAGTCTCGATATTTCAAAAATTCGATGGCTCCAAGCACAAACAGCGCCAGCATCATCCAATTCAAGATAATTATATGCAGCACGGCTGCTGTTCGTCGAGACCGAGTTCTATCTTTTTTCTGTTGGGCCGTGAAACAAGCAAGACACCAAACATGGCTACAGTTCTCACATTTAGCCTGTGGACCTTGTGCAGTGTCAGAGTACGATATCATGGCCCCGCAGTCCGGGCATTTCTCTGAAATCGTTGTTGTCTGTGTGTGCGATTCCTCTTTCATATGAGTCTTAGGGGGCTCTAAGAAACACAATTGTTGGGTGTTGACCCTGTGTTTGTTCCACTCTCTGTAAGAAAAAATCAAGGTGGTGAAAATAGCTAAGTTGGTTATACAAATTCCTATAACTGCAGCACTCGGTGTATTGAAGATAGAGTCTTGATCAATAGGTATTGGTCCAAAGTTATAGTTTCCTGTGGACCGCCCTTGCGACATAGTTTTACTAGTTTGTATTATGGTGGCTATAATAAAGAATGTTATTGTACCAGCAAACAATGCGATTCTCTGTATTCGGAATCTGTTCTCGACAGGTTTAGTTATCTGATCTGTTTCCGGAGGTCTTCTTTTCTCAGCTATGAACGAAGCAGATGTGTCGACTTTGAGGCTAGGAATGGTAAAAACGTATCCGCACACGCATTTAGCTTTTCTTCCGATAGCTTTATTAGGTAGTCGATATTCTTTTCCACATGATTGACATAGTACCCGTATGCGGCCACTTTGATTTTGGCTTTGGTCCGACATTTTGATACATTCCTCTATCGGGCTATATAATAATCAAAATGGCACCTTACGTCAAAACAAAAAATATAAACCAACAGAACATATTTTAATGGGAATATTCCATTAGTGGTGCATCTGTCGGCGTTCCGGTCATATTCGGGGAGTATGCCCGTTTTGATATTCACTTTGACACTGACTCAGATTCAGCCACACTTTATTGCGAAAAAACCGAGCTTGCATAGCTTATGAGACAGCCCACAACACCTCCAACTGGAGCTGAGATTGCTCACTAATTCAAAGTCAACTTTGTCTCATTTTTGCTGAAGATATACAGGCTTGATAGTGATACGGAGATGTTTGGCTCTGTCCGAATCTCCTTCCTTCAACATTACGATTGCAAATATTGCAGCGAATACCTTCAATCCCTTCGATGGCAAAAAATCAGACTTACACATAATACTTGACACTACCTTCGAGAAATAATCCCTTGTTAATTAGATCTATTTCTATTATAATACACCTTTTAAGGAGCTGTCAATATAAAGGAAATATCTGTTGTTTTGAAGGAAAATAGTCAGGGATGAGATAAGCTTTATTTTTCAAGAGAGAGGCTTGATACACTATTAGAAATAAGGCTGAGCTGTGCAGCTGAGTATGTGTAAATGGGAAATCTCAGTTTATACGATAAATTTTATTAACAATTTTAATTCATCCGAAAAATTATGGCAAAAGCCCATGTTGACCCTGAAGAACTGAGAAGATTCGCAAAAGAGCTGAATCATTTTATTAGCGAAATTGAAACTTTGGTTGGCAGAGTGCGTGCGAAATTACATCAACTTGAGCAAACATGGGATGACCAGGAACAGCGGAAATTCAGAGAAGAGTTTGATACGTCAATAAAAACGCTGAGCCGTTTTTTGGAATTGTCGAAGCAGTATATTCCTTTTTTAACTCAAAAAGCCCGACACATTGAAGATTATCTTGGCAAGCGTTAGGTATTGCGATGAGTCGTTCTGCACGAATAGAGTCTATCGAGGCATTAAAAGAACTGCGAACATTTCTGTGTAATTTCTGCAGGAAAATTTCCGTTGCTCTTGACGAGGCGGATTTTGATATTCGGCGGACAGTTGACTGGCTTAAAAATAACCGCCGTCCTTACTGGAAAAAAGAGGTAAGAATACGACAGGAGCAACTTGTGAGGGCAAAACTTGAGCTGAAACGAAAACAGTTGTTCGAGAAATCGCCGGGTCATTACTTTCCGGATGAAAAGAAGGCCGTGGTTGCCGCGCAAAGGCGTTTTGATGAGGCGGAAGATAAATTTAATAAGGTTCGCACCTGGCTACCAAAGCTGGAAAAAGAGAGCTATACCTGCCGGGGGTCACTGCAGGGGCTTTCAAATATGATTCAAATAGACCTGCCAAACAGAAGGGCGCAAATCGATGAGATGATTTGTGCGCTGGAATCGTACGTGAGTTTGTCAGCACCTTTACCGCACGGATCGGATGTACCTGTAAAGGTAAATACCGGTGATGAAACACCGGCTTTCGCTAAAACGGTAGATGATATGGAGCGGGTATCAACCGTTATGGAACAACTCTGTAGAGAATTACGCCATAGACGTCCGGTGAAGGATTTGACATTAGAGGTTGAGACTGAAAAACCATCGCTTATTCAATTTAAGCATTTGAAAGTCAGCGATGAGATACTGGAAATAGTCAAAGAGAACAAGAAGGATACATCTTCCTTTTGCGAGGATGATAGCCTCGTATTTGACCGGTCGATTGAAAAATGTGATTTTATTTATCTTGAAAATTTGACGGTCGGGGAAGATACTGAGATTAAATGGTATGCGGGTCCTGTTAAGGCGGAGGCAACCGCTAGCTATTCACTCTACAAAATCTCCAACTTTTTGAAGAACTTCCCCGCCCTAGAAGATATTCTGTCACTGCCAGAGGGTTGGTTAGTTGTCTTAGAAAATAATTCAGTGAAAGCTGTTTTTAATGCTGATGATAAGCTGGTCGGTTGTATACCTCCAGGTGAATCAGTGTAGGAATTAACATGTTCAAGTGAAAGATATCATAGCGAGATAGTGTATGGGCGTCTATGAGAGCCGTGCGAGAATAAAGCGGGCTACCCAGGATATGAATATCATCTGGGGAGAAACCAAAGCAGTCTGGAAGGACGCGAAATGCAGAGAATTTGAAGAGGAATTCGTGATGCGATTATCTGCCGAAATCAAGAAGACTGAAACTGCCTTAGACAACATAGGTCACATACTTAATCGCATGCGCTATGAACTTAAGGATTAAACTGCCCGACTTTTTCTGCACGTTCTGCAGGTTAAGTAAGTGGGTTTTTTTTGATATAAACATTATTCTTTGAGGCGATTTTGACGGAATGTCGACGAGATTAATGGATTTGTTAGAAGGCTATCTAAAGCAGGAGCCATTTCAGGGTGACTTAAATTATCCCGATTTGGAGGAGGCCGCATTACGTGATGTAATTAAACTTTCATCCGAGTGCATTGTGCCGATAGTTGAGGAGATTGTATCTGATTACCACACGAGGAAGGAAAAGATTGAGAGTTCATACAAAAAGGCAAAAGAGAAACTTAATGACAATTACAAGCGTCAAATCGATGAACTTAAGCGAAACGCCCGGGAACAAGCTGAAAAGATACAGAAAAAGGATGCCGCACAAAAACAGAGCCTTTTAGCGCGAACCAAACATGAAAAAGAAAGGGTCGAAGAGAATGCAAGGAGTGAACTGGTTCATTTTAAGGAGAATTATGAATATGAAATAATGATTGCAGGGATAGTAGAAGTGGGAAATGTAAAAAGATGTCAAAAGCATGTGACAGAAATTAGAGAGTCTGTGTCCTCAGCAAAATCAATGCTTGACGAATTGTACAGAAATACAGAACAAATCCTTGGTCATTACAATCTTTCAATTGATAAGATGCCAGACAATGGCCCCGAGACAGAAATCGAAACTAAAGTGGACCCGATGGAATTTTTTAAACAGCAGAAGCAAGAGGTCGAACTTCACTCAGTCGTCTTGCTAAATCTGTTTTTGCCAAAAATATTTCTTAATGCAAGCCGTTATGTAATTGCTACTTTAATTTGTATAATATTTGCTTTTACTGTCTGGTTGATGGGCAGGAATATGTCCTGGGAAGACTCGGATCTTGCCCTGATATTATCCGGCGGATTATTTGTGTTAACTATACTTTTAACACTTTCCGGCAGGTTTTTGCGTAAGAAGGCCTTATCGGATATAATGCACAACTTTCAGATTATCAGCGATGCTATCGCGGCGGCTAATACTGTTTTGGATAAACACCTTCAAGATTCTTTGGAACAGGCTGAGCGCAATATTTTACAAGGAAAGGAACAACACCAGAAGGAAAGGGAGGCCGCTAGGGAAAAATACGCGAAGCTGAAAGCGGCGTCAGAACAAAAAAACAAGGCCTTAATTAACAAGGCAAATCAGCAATACAACCGGGCAGATAGCGAACTTGAAGAGAGCTATAGCAAACAACTTGCCAAGATTGAACGGCAGAAAGATGAGAAACAAAAAGCATATAAGGCAGACTACGATAAGAAATTAGGCGTGATTGAGAATAACTTCGCTCAAAGAACAGAGCAAATAGAAATTGAATATAATTCCGTCAGACAGCGACTTAAAGATTACTGGCTTGACAGACTAAATACCATCAAGATGCTTCTCGCTGAAACGGAAAAGCTTGAGGCGCCATTATCTTATGACTGGAAAAATCCCGTGTGGTCACAGTGGTCACCAGACAAGATGCACAGACGATTGATACGGTTTGGGAAAATCGAGCTTGATTTGAAGCAAATCGCAGAGCCAGTAAGAGAACTAATGGAGATCGAGTTTAAAGACCTTGAAACTGTTACAGTGCCAGCGACATTAGCTTTTCCAAATCGTTGTTCCTTGTTAATACAAACCTCGTACAAGGCAAGAGATCCTGCAATCAATCTTGTCAAGGCCGTGATGGCGAGGTTGTTCACTTCTGTACCAGCCGGGCAAGTTCATTTTAACATTTTCGATCCAATCGGTCTGGGGAAGAGTTTTGTTGGTTTCATGCATGCCGTGGATTATCAGAAATCGCTTGTCGGGGGACGAATATGGACCGACAGCGAGCACATACAGCGGTGCCTTACCGAACTTACAACTCATATGGAAAATGTTATTCAAAAATATTTGCGGAATGAGTTTGAGACTATAGAGGCATATAACGAACAGGCCGGTGAACTTGCTGAGCCGTATAGATTTTTGGTAATTGCGGATTTTCCAACAAATTTTAGTGATGAGTCGTTCCGGCGCTTGAGCAGCATTATCAACAGTGGACCCCGATGCGGGGTCTATACACTTATTGTTTTTGATGAAGACCAGAAACTACCTGAAGAAACTTCAGCTCAAGAAATGGCATTAAACGGGATTCACTTAATTTATCGGAAAGGCCATTTTGTATGGCAGAACGAGATATTAAAGAAGTTCCCATTGGAACCGGATTGTCCGCCTTCTGAAGAACTCCTGACCAATTTAGTGCGCAAGGTGGGTATAGCGAGTATAGACTCGGCAAGAGTGGAGGTTCCTTTTGACATAATTGCTCCATCTGAGAATGAGCAATGGAGCGAGGACAGCACATTTGGTATTAAGATATCAATCGGAAGGGCAGGCGCGAAACGACTGCAATATCTACAACTGGGAAAAGGCGTTAATCAGCATATACTGATTGCAGGCAAAACCGGTTCAGGTAAATCAACGTTGTTCCATGTCATCATTACCAACCTGTCTTTATGGTATTCGCCTGATGAAGTTGAGCTTTATCTAATCGATTTCAAGGAGGGGGTTGAATTTAAAACCTATGCTTCTCATAAACTTCCTCATGCCCGTGCGGTAGCGATCGAAAGTGACCGCGAATTTGGTTTGAGCATTTTGCAAAGACTTGACGCGGAAATGACCATTCGTGGTGAAAAGTTCCGTCAGGCAAGAGTGCAGGATATCTCATCGTACCGGCAGACTACGGGCGAGAAGATGCCCCGAACTATTTTGATTATTGATGAGTTTCATATTTTGTTTACAGAGGATGATAAACTTGCCCAGGAATCCACGATGCTTCTTGAAAAACTGGTTCGGCAGGGACGAGCCTTTGGTATTCATATAATACTAGGCTCACAAAGCTTGGCAGGAACATCGGCGATATCTCGGAGCATAATGGGGCAAATGGCCGTACGAATAGCGCTGCAATGTTCTGAAATGGACGCCCAAATTATTCTCAACGAAGATAATGTTGTAGCACGGCTTTTATCGCGTCCGGGCGAGGCAATATATAACGATGCGGGGGGAATGGTTGTGGGCAATAATCCTTTTCAAGTTGCTTGGCTGGCTCAAACAACACAAGATGAATATCTTCCAAATATTGACAAGTTTTCCAAAGAGTTAGTGCTGTCGCACGACCCGATGATAATATTTGAAGGAAATATACCGGCAGATATATCGAATAATTCCATTTTGACCAAACTTATGCGCAATCCATTTAACAACAAGAATCCTGCCAAGCAGCCTCCATGCACTTGGCTTGGAGAAGCCGTCAGCATAAAGAACCCTACATCAGTTTCCTGGAGTCGGAAAAACGGTTCAAATCTTCTTATCGTCGGGCAGCAGGATTTTGCCATGGCTGGTGTTTTAAGTTCGACTTTATTAAGTTTATTAGTTCAGCTTTCTCCGGAAGTAAGTAAATTTATCATCTTGGAAGGCAGCCCAGCAGACTCTTCAATTGGTGAAAAATTAAAGAGGATTGACTCTCTGCTGGGGCATAAATGTCAGTTTGCTCACGTAAGTCAAACCACAAATGTCATAGGTGAATTAGGGCTTGAGATACAGCGCCGCTTAGAGAACAGCGGTTATGACAGCAGCCAAACACAATTTTTGTTTATTTCCGGCTTACAACGTTTTCGTATGCTGTATAGAAAAGAGAATGATTGGAGCTATCGGCCAGACGAAGAGGACGCAAGTATCGACAGGCAGTTAGCTAATATTCTTCGCGAAGGGCCATCGATTGGAATTCATACCATTATCGGCGCTGATACTTTTAATACAATCGAAAGGGTAGTGGACCGTCAAACATTACGTGAATTTAATAATCGAGTGCTTTTTCAAATGAGCGCTTCGGATTCCAGTAACCTGATTGACAGCCCTATTGCTAATCAATTAGGTTCTAAGCGAGCACTATTTTATAATGAAGAGCAGGGAATTCTTGAGAAATTCCGTTTTTATGCCCCACCTAATAAACAATGGTTAGAAGAACATTGCGGATGAGCTAACCGCAGCTATTCGCCGGGGGTGTTAACCCACGTTCTTTAAGCCTTCTGTAAACAATGGCTTCAGATACACTAAAACCTTCATTATCAGTGATATAAAGGCTGATCTCCCTGCTGGAGTATTCTGGATTGAAGGTTGCATACTCTAGGATTTTATCTAACTGCCAGGGTAATATCTGATTCCATGTCCTTGCTCTGTAAGGCTTGTTGTCCTGCAAACCTTTTATGCCCTGAGATTTGAGCTTCCTCTTCCAGCGATAGTAAGTACTCCGAGGTACATCATATTTAGCCAAAGCATCGCCGATGTACAGATCAGAGCCTTCGATAAGACGTATGAATTTCATTTCTGCTCATCCGTTGGTACCTCCTTCGTTTACATGCCAAGACTTTTTTTATATCGCTGAACCTCGAGTACCAACTCGGCTACAGCCTTCTTCAGATCTGCGTTTTCCTGCTTAAGTCCACGAACTTCATCGCTGGTAGCATCACGAAGTATAGCCCTGGTCAGGCCGTTCTTACCAGCCTCAAGAAATGATTTGGACCACTTGTAATAGACGCTGGCTGCGATGCCTTCTCTTCTG
>Ga0209536_100004932_pt1 | contig 20973 bp, 15 predicted proteins | sample DeeMarSeWOR28_12_FD_187461 | JGI IMG/M metagenome (GOLD analysis project Ga0209536, IMG submission 187461) | Marine sediment microbial communities from White Oak River estuary, North Carolina - WOR-2-8_12 (SPAdes) (version 2) | ecosystem: Environmental > Aquatic > Marine > Intertidal zone >... | reverse complement strand
AGAAAAATTAGCCACGAATTGGAATATTGACGTTTACGAGCTTTGTTATCTGACTCTTAAAAAAGATCTTTCCGTATTAAATCCCCCTAAATTCCCCTCAATAGCAGGTTTATTAAATTCCAAAAATAATAGGATAAGTTCCGAGGGGCTTTTGGAAATTATTCAAGCTGATTACAATCCAGATACTTTATGGTTTGTTGATGATGTTTTTACAATAAGTCACAAATGGATGAATGAATTTACAAATGAATTAAAATGCAGGAACTTAAAGATAAAATATGAATGCATAACACGTGCTGACAGACTAAATGAAGAAGTAGTCTTAATGTTAAAAGAATCAGGATGTTTTAGAGTTTGGATAGGTGCGGAGAGTGGTTCGCAAAAAATTATTGATGCAATGGATAGACGTGTGGATGTTGAACAGGTAAGAGAAATGATAAAGTTAACCAGGAAGTATGAAATAGAAACCGGTACATTTATAATGCTTGGCTATCCCGGAGAAACCGAAAAAGATATCGAAGAGACGATTAAACATTTGAAAGAATCCAATCCTGATTATTTTACAATTACAATTGCTTACCCTATTAATGGTACTGAGCTTTATCAAGAGATAGAAGCGAAACAAAAAAAGTTGTTTAATTGGGAAACTGATACCGACCGGGACAGGGATTTTGAAAGAAACTACAAAAGTAGTTATTACAATTTTGCCGTACGACATGTTGTGAACGAGGTAAACTATTACAAAACAAAACAGATCAAAGGAATCGCTTCAGTCAAATCGATCAGTTTAAAATCCCGCTCTTTATTGGCAAAAGCAGGTATGGTGTTAACGCGATGACTAAACTTATTTTAGACAATTCAAAATTAAAGAATGGTGTTTATTTTTTATCTGAGTTAGACAACGGTTTTGAATCAATCTATATTGCATTAAGAGAACATGAGAAGCGAATTTATTCAGATGAAGAAGTAAAACACCTTCCGGATACAAACAATAGTAATCCGCATAAAGAAGAGTGGAAATTGCGCAAACATTCCCTGCACAGATTTACTAATTATACTCAAAAGTATAATGATAAATTAAACTTACTCGATATAGGATGCGGCAATGGGTGGTTTTCTGCTAATGTTGCCACTGGTAGCCTCTTTACTATTTATGCGCTTGATGTAAATAAATTTGAGCTTGAACAAGCTGCGCGAGTTTTCAGTTTAGAAAATTTATGTTTTATTTACGGAAATATATTTGATAATATATTCGAGGAACTATCGTTTGATTTAATCACGTTGAACAGTTCTATACAATACTTTTATGATCTTAATATGTTGATTAACAGGTTAATCTATTTTCTAACAGATGAGGGTGAGATTCATATACTCGATAGTCCAATTTACAATCAAAATGAATTCGCAGGTGCAAAAGAAAGAACAGCAAATTACTATATTTCAATCGGCTTTCCCGAAATGGCGAAACATTATCATCACCATACTTTTGATGAATTGAAAGACTTCAACTATAAAATTTTATATGATCCAAAAGCTGTACAAAACAATCTTAAAAAGATATTCGGATTTAAGGATTCTCCTTTCGCATGGATCAGGATAACAAAGTGACAATTAACAAACATATAGTAATTATCACACCTGGTTTTCCAGCAGATGAAAATGATTTTCTTTGTATTCCCCCCCTGCAGGAATTTTTGAAGGGTCTTAAATCCCTTTTCCCTTTTTTGATGATCACAGTAATTGCTCTGCACTATCCCTATCAATATAAAAAATATAGCTGGAATGGATTACAGATTGTTTCCATGGCAGGTAAAAACAAAAAATTAAAAAAACCTCTCCTTTGGCATAAAACAATTAATGCGGTAAAAAAAATTAACGAATCAAATCCTGTTAATGTAATACACTCTTTGTGGCTTGGCGAATGTGCAATGATCGGCAACATATTATCGAAAAAATTTAACAGTAAACATGTGTGCACGTTAATGGGGCAGGACGTAAAAAGTTCGAATAAATATTTGAAACCTTTGAAAAACAAAAATATTACAATAGTTGCACTCTCAAAAAATCAGGCGGATCAGTTTTTTAATATTACAAAGAATAGTGCTGATGAAATAGTAGAGTGGGGAATTGATGATATAACTGTTAGCAGCTCTGAGCGTGATGTTGATTTGCTGGCTGTTGGTTCCTTAATACCATTAAAAAATTATTCGCTTTTAATAAATTTAGTTGAAAAGGTTAAACAAAAATATCCTGATATAAATTGTAAGTTAGCAGGAGCGGGACCTGAAGAACTCAGTTTGAAACAGCTTGCAAAAGAAAATGGAGTTGAGAAAAATATTGAGTTTAAGGGAATTTTAAGCCGCTCTGAAATATTTAAGTTGATGCAAAGAAGTAAAATTTTTATTCATCCATCAAAGTTTGAAGGTTCAGGATACGTTTTTGCTGAAGCTCTTGCTAACGGTTTGAGCATAGTGTCTTTTAATGTTGGTTATGCTCAGCCGCATCCTAAATGGTTCATTGCAAATAATGAGGATGATTTTTTCAATATTACATTAAATCTGCTTGCAAGTAAATTGGATAATAGTCCGGTTAATCTTTTTCCAATTTCTGAAACTATTAACCGATATGCATCACTTTATGAATTAAATTAAGAAATTAACACAAGATTTAAATGAACAAAGTAATTCTATTTAATCCGCGAAGTGCAAAATCCAAGCATAGAATTCCAAATTCTATATTGCAGGTCGGTGCATCTATCGATGGCACATACGATTACGTTTTTGTTGATGGTAATCTTGAACAAGATGCCTGGGACAAAATAGAAAAATATCTTTCAAACGGTGAGTTCAAATACTTTGGCTGTACCGTTATGCCAGGACAGCAACTTAAACAGGCGATACCTTTTACAAAAAGAGTTAGAGCGAATTTTCCAGAGGTTATTAACATTTGGGGCGGATACTTCTCTGCTAATCAATATAGAAGTGTGCTTAATTCCGGCTGCGTTGATTACATCATCAACGGACCAGGCGATAAAGCATTCCCTTCATTAGTTGAATCACTAGAAAATAATAATGATACTCATTCAATCAATAATTTAATATTTAAAAAGGATGATGAAATTGTTTTTACAGGTAAAGACGATTTGATTGATCAGGACTTACTACCGCCGCTTCCGTATAAAAAACTAAATGATTTTTATCCCATTAATGAATATCTGGGCAAAACTTTTATGGGCAGCAGAACTGCAGCGTATCACTCAAGCATAGGCTGCCCTTTTACCTGTTCATTTTGTGCCGTTGTTCCTATTTACGAAGCTAGATGGAAAGGTAAATCCGCAGACAAGGTATATAGAGATATAAGATTTTTAATAGATGAATACGGTGCGGATGCAGTTGAATTTCACGATAATAACTTTTTTGTATCAGAAAAAAGAACGGTTGAATTTTCAAAATTAATTAAAGAAGAAAATATTAATTGGTGGGGGGAAGGCAGAATTGATACCATAAATAAATACTCTGATGATTCACTCAAGCTAATGAGAGAATCCGGCTGCAGAATGATTTTCTTCGGAGCAGAAACAGGTAATAATGAAGTACTGAAACAAATGGATAAAGGCGGGACACAATCGGGTGAACAGATTAAAAGCTTTGCTGCACGAATGAAAAAATTCGATATCATTCCGGAATATTCTTTCGTACTTGGTTTACCTGCCGATTCATCAGAAAAAGTTATTAAGCAGATAAATGAAGACATTGAGTTTATCCGTAATATAAAAGAAATAAATCCTGCAACTGAAATAATAATTTATCTTTACAGCCCTGTTCCAACCGAAGGATCGGAGTTGTACAACGAAGTATCAAAAAGAGGGTTCAATTTTCCTGAGGAACTGGAAGACTGGTTAAACCCGGAATGGGAAAATTTTGATTTGAGAAAAAATCCTTTAACCCCATGGCTAAAACCATACATGGTAAATCGAATACGAAATTTTGAAACTGTTCTTAATGCTTACCATCCAACAGTTTCTGATTTTAAACTGACAACTTTTCAGAAAATAGTGATGAAGATTTTATCTTCAATTAGATATAATAGCAAAATTTATTATCTGCCTTATGAATTAAAAGCATTGCAAAAGTTCTGGCTAAAATATCGTCAACCGGAAGTTGAAGGGTTCTATACAGAATAAATATTGAAGATTATATAAATGAATGTACTTCGACCAATAGCACCTATACTAAAAAAGCTTGCAAATGTTTATACTAGAAAAGAGAGAGAATTTTCTTACAATAATATTACAGTTAAAGTTCTGCCCGGAGTTTTTCATCCCGGATTATTCTTCAGCACTAAAATGCTTTTGAATTTCGTAGCTACATTAAACCTCGAGGAAAAAACTGTTTTAGAATTGGGGGCGGGAACAGGAATCATATCCATACTTGCCGCAAAAATGGGTGCAAATGTTTGTGCCTCGGACATAAGCAGTAAAGCTGTTGAAAACATTAAATTAAATTCTTCAATTAATAACGTTCAATTTAATATTTTCAATTCTGATTTGTTTAAAAACATTCCCGATATGAAATTTGATTTTATTATTATTAATCCGCCCTACTACGATAGAGACCCGAAGGAGGAGGAAGAATATGCATGGTTCTGCGGAAACAAATTCGAATACTTTAAATCATTGTTCAATTCACTTTCAAATTATATTAGTCAGGATTCAATGGTTTTTATGATTTTGTCCGAGGTTTGTGATCTTAATAAAATAAAATCAATCGGACTGGAAAATGAATTCGAATGGAAATTAAAAATGAAGAAACAATTTTGGGGAGAAAAGAATTACATCTTTGAAATTATGAAATCATAATTACCGCATCGATACTCAATCTTTGTTCAATCAGTTCTCTTAAACTTCAGAACGATACGCAGCTCTTATAAATAATCCCCATAAACCAATTGCACCGTATAATTTTGGATATGCGAAAATTGCCCAAAACCCCTTTGCGAAGCGGGGAGAAGCGTATGGCAAATAAGCAGCAATTAAGAAAATGGTAATTAGTAGCATTACCCATAGTATCGCACTTGAATCCTTTCGAATGTTGTTGATCAACAATAAAAATGGAAGTAGTAATATTGTATAATGATAATCAAGAGAAGCAGGGCTAATTAACACACCCGCAATTATAAAAGCACCAAATACTATCTCAGATTTTTTATTTTTTAATGCTATGAAGGAACTAACACCTGTAATAGTAAGCACACTGAAGATGGAAAGTAAATTTCCTAACAAAGGTAAATTGACAAGCGGCTCTGGATTCCACACTTTATTAAATATAGTTAAGTGATGAAAAAAACTGTGAAGAGTTTGATAAGCAGTAACACTCGATGATGGATTTGAAACTAAACTGGTAATTTTTTCAATATAAGTTTGCCATGCATCAATACCAATCCAGGGCAAAGAGAAAAGAATAACAACAGACACAGTTAATAATCCCCAGACTAAACTTTTCCATCTTTGTTGGAGAATCAAAAAGAGCCAAAAAAGAAAGCCCGCTGATTTAAATACAAAGATTAATCCAATTGCAACACCCAGTAGTTTTTCATTTCCCGATACGTACGCATACCAGGCTACAACTAGTAAACAAAAAACTATTATGTACGCCTGTCCGAATAAAAAATTTGCATACAGTGGTTGAAAGGAAAGAAATAGAATTATAATCAGAGGAACCCAAATATCTTTATAGTTAAATTTTTGCAACAAAAATAAAACCACTGTAAACAGCATAATAAGGTTAAAGATCGTCCATATTATCCGTGCATTGCTGTAATCAAACTTTACCAGCGGCAGCATTATTAAGGAAGTTGTTGGCAAATTAACATGATAAATCTCATAAACTTCGGGGGAAAATCTTTTTACATTACTGCTGAACCAATCATCATCATAAAACCGGCTTACATCTTCTCGCTCATCTAATAATCGTGATGCAGTGTAATATGTCGCAAATCCATGACTTTGTTTATCTGCATTTACAATAACAAAATAAATGAAATAAACGGAAAGGATAATTAATATTCCCCACAGCAATTGTATCCTGTATTGAAAAATTTTATCGGTTAATCGTTTTGAAATGACCAGCATTATATCTTTGCAAGCGGTGAAAGGTTAAGTGAACAGACACACTTTTTACAAATCGGATTCGCACTAGTATCCAGATCTTTTCGAAATAATATTGAAGCAGGGGAATTGATTATACCCGTAAGAGTTGAATCTCCGATGTTTCCAATTTTTGCGTGAAAAAAACAAGGGCGCACACTTCCGTCTGCTTCAATTACTGCCGATACCCACGGTGCGTTGCAAGTAACTATTGGGAATTCACACAAGCCATGAAATGCTGCATAATAATTATAAAACCTTCTTAACTTCTCCGGTGATTCAACAATGAAACCGCTTTTAAAATCATTAGAATGAGTTTTAATCAGGTTTTCAATAATATCTTTAAATAGATCGACCTCATCGCGCGATAAACAAACTTCCTTAACTTTATCATCATTCCATAAATCAGGACGGTTAAATGCATCCGTTGATACATCAGCATTCAAAAAGCTTATCTGGTCCAAACCAATCTCATGCGCTGCATCTATAATATTTGGCAAGTCATTAAAGTTTGCTTTTTGAACAACACATCGGGCAGTAACCCGATACGCTTTATCAATATTCTTAAGTCCTGCTGCTCCGTCTTTCAAATTGTTATATGCTTCGGGAATGTTCCTGATTTTATCGTGTACTTCCTGCGAGCCATCAAGTGAAACAATTACCTCATTAGTTTTAGCAATTATCTCTTCAGCATATTTTTTTAGCAGCAAACCGGTAGATAGAATTGTAATTTCAATATTTCGTGAACGAAGAATATCACAAAGTCTGAAAAAGTTCGGATGCATTAGTGCTTCCCCACCCGACATAACTACCATTCTGGTGTTCATTTTTATCAAAGAACTCAACAATTCTTCAATATCCGATTCATTTAATTGCTGTACAATGTTGTTCCCTTTCCAGATATCACACATTACACAACGGCAGTTACAGCGGCTGTGAGGCATTAGTATCACAATTGGCAATGAGTAAATACGATGGTTTTTAAGCGCAGCGTATCTCTTTATTATTTCAATCGGCGAATTAACTTTCATTCGTTTTTATATTTAAGTAATAATTATTTTTCTTTTTAAGATGCTGGAATTTATATTGCTTATAAGATAACAATATTACTTTAGATGACCGGTGTTTATAATTAGCACTATCATTTTATTATAAAAGTTAATAAAAATGTATTTATAAAAACATACAAACTTTGGCCGATATCAAGAATTTAAAAAATAATTATTTCAAATCTGTTTGGATAGTATTCTTCATCCTTTTAATTGCTTATTCAATCTATATTTTAATAAAATCACCTGAACTTACGTTAGGTATGAAGCCACATACCGAAGATATCATTTCATATGTTTCTTTCAGAATGATAATCGGATTATACTTTTTCATTGCTGTTTTAAATATTAAAAAAATAAAAAGCAATAAATTTTGGTTGGGATTTATAATTGCAGTAGGATTGGTTAGCAGAATAATACTTATCCCCTCCCAACCGGTATTAGAAGATGATTATTACAGGTATATGTGGGACGGAGCTGTAACAGCTCATGGTTTCAACCCGTATTTATACAGTCCCGAAGCCGCAATGAATTTTACTGACGGAGATATTCCGGAAGAGCTTCATCATCTTGCTAATGAATCGGGGGAAATAGTAAAGAACATTAATCATCCGCGCATTAGAACAATTTACCCGTTGCTTTCACAGATTGTATTTGCAACATCTTACTTCATTTCGCCCTGGGAGTTCTGGGCGTGGAAGGTGTTATTGCTTTTGTTTGATATTGCTTTGCTTTTAATTTTATTTAGAACTCTTAAAGAATTGAAACTTTCGGTTTTGTTTATTGTATTTTACTGGCTAAACCCGATTGTTCTGCATGAGTTTTTTAACGGCGCCCATATGGATTTACTTGCATTGTTGTTTGTAAGTATATCTCTTTATCTCTCAATAAAAAACAAAACATTATTTGCTGTAGTTACTTTGGCTATTGCAACAGGATTTAAGTTATGGCCCGTTGTATTACTGCCCTTATTATTAAGAAATTTTTTGCAAGATAGAAAACTGCTGTTAAAATTTATAGGTGTTTTTGCAGGGATAGTTATAATTTTATTTATTCCGGTTTTACTAAGCAAATTAGACGACACACTTGGTTTTTTAAAATATGCAGGCAAGTGGATTAATAATGCTGCAGTTTATTCAATCTTTCAATGGATAGTGCAGGAGACAATTTCATTGTTTCAATTAAGTATTAGTTGTTTATCGTGTATAAACCGATGGGGAATAATTATTATTTACCTTGTTATCATTGCTATAATTTTAAGAAAAACTCAAGAGAATAAATTAGTTTTCTTTTATAAAGCATTGCTTATAGTTGCAGTTCTATATTTGATAAGTCCAACTCAATTTCCCTGGTATTATACATGGATGGTTCCTTTACTTGCTATAAGACCAAAAGCTTCTTTACTTCTTTACCCGTTGCTCCTGCCTTTATATCAATTAAATTATCTTTCGGATTATATTATTTATATCGAACACATTCCGGTTCTCATACTTTTTATATTAGAAATTAAGGGTGTGATATGGAAGGACTCGTTTAATTTCATAAGCATTGGAGAAGGGAATAAAATTATTACATCTTGATTATGCATAATTTTTTTTATTCACCTCTTCCACATTCATTCGATTAGTAATCTATTTTCCTCAGTACTTTACCAGGGAAAGATAATTAGTTATACTTTTATATTTATATAGTATATATTTCAAATTAGCAACAAAAAAATCGGATTAAAACAATAGGCCTCTGGAATTTATTATTATCACATAGAGATAATAAATCAAGTCTTTTGGGATAAGATATTATCAGACCTAAGGTATTTTCTAAAAAGATAACTTAGACTAATTTAAAGTTATCTAAAAATATTATTTATTTTAAGATGAAAAAATTGTTAACAACCTTTTTATTGATTTTCCTACTACGCTGTATTGCTTATGCAGATGACTACTCTCTTAAACAACTAACGGAAGCAGACGGACTTTCCCAGAGTACTGTTTTTGCTATGATTCAAGACACGCAGGGTTATTTATGGTTTGGAACGATTGAGGGTCTCAATAGATATGATGGATATAATTTTAGAATTTATGTTAATAGTCCTGATGATTCTACTTCAATTTCAGATGATCTTATTTCATCTATTTTTGAAGACAGTGAAAATATTATCTGGGTAGGCACACGAAACGGATATTTTAACAAGTTCGATAGAAAAACCGAAACGTTTAACAGATACAATGTAAATGATTATTTTGAATTGTTAGAAAAACCGGGAAAAGATTATTATGAATATCCACTTGCCTTTTCGCGTAGTCATAATTATTCCATAACCTCAATCATCGAAGATGGTGACAGTTTCTTATGGATAGGGACCTGGGGAAACGGGCTGCTCAGATTTGATAAAAAAAATGAAACAGCATTGCATTTCTACAACCTCCCTGATTTCCATTTAAGTTTAAGTAATAACCGAATTATGGATATTTTAATAGATAGAGAAAAAACTGTGTGGATAGCCACATTTGGTGGAGGACTTAACAGAGTAATATCTAATCCAAATTTAAACCAATCTAGTACGGAACTTTCCAAATATAACCTCTTGTTTTTCTCTTACAGAAACCAAAAACAAAACAACTACTCCCTTAATGATGATAAAGTAATCAGTTTATTTGAAGACAAAGATGAAACGATTTGGATAGGTACGTATGACGGAGGATTGAACAAACTTGACCAAAAGAACAGATCTTTGCCGCCGTCAGAAATAAAATTCTCACACTATGTTACAAAGGAAAATACAAATGATTGTATTTGTAATAATACAGTTATGGATATTGCGCAGGATTATGACGGATATCTTTGGATTGGAACTTTCGGAGGCGGAATTGATAGATTAGATATTGGGACAGAATCATTCAGCCATTATTACAACAATCCGGTAAACCCAGAATCACTTCCGGATAATGAAATTCTATCGCTTCTTGTTGACAAGTCAGGAATCCTGTGGGTTGGAGCTCACCTGGGTGAAGGCATAACCAAAATACAAAAAAACACAGCTGAATTTAAGTATTTGAAAAGAGATCCAGATAATTCACAAAGCCTGAACGATAACATTATTTGGGCAATCTATAAAGATTACAATAATACTCTTTGGGTTGGGACATATAAAGGTGGATTAAATTTCATCGACCTAAACAATAATAAATCAGGTGCGTATCAGTTTAATATGGATGATCCCAACAGTATCAGCGATAATCATATCCGGGTAATCGAAGAAGACAATTTTAATAATCTATGGATAGGTACATATAATGGTGGAATAAACAGATTTAAACCGCAAACAGGAAAGTTTGAAAGATTTTTTTATGATCCTTATAATCCAAACTCGCTCTCTGTAAATCAGGTTCAGGATATTTTAATTGAATCCGATACAACAATTTGGGTAGCCACCTTTGGCGGAGGATTGAACAAACTTAGTTTTAAAACAAATTCCTCGGATGAACTTCCAGAGTTTACTGTTTATGAAAATGATCCTTTGGATTCGACTACCATAACTGACAACAGAGTCTATGTACTTTATGAGGACTCAAGGGGGAATTTTTGGTTAGGAACATATGGCGGTGGCTTAAATAAGTTTAATCGAAGTACCGAAAAATTTACCAGCTATAAGAACAATCCAGGCAATCCAAACTCAATTAGCAGCAATAAGATAATTGCAATTCAAGAAGATTCACAAGGACTACTCTGGATAGGAACATCAGGAGGCGGCTTAAATAAATTTGATCCTGATACAAAAAAATTTACCCGTTATTCTTCAGGTAACGGTCTTACAAGTGCGGTGGTTTATGGAATACTTGAAGATAAATCAAATAATTTATGGATGAGTAGTGATGATGGTATATTCAGAATGGAGGTTGCGAAAGAAAAATTCACTTATTTTGGATTGGAAGATGGACTTCAGAGCCTTGAGTTTAGCGGCGGTGCTTATTTCAAAGATGAAACTGAAAAAATGTATTTCGGTGGTATAAACGGATTGATATATTTTTATCCCGACAGTATACGCACAAATTCATTTATACCTTCAGTTGTTATTACATCAATAAATGTTTTTACAAACAGAATCAGAGGAGAAACTGAGGAGATTATTTTATCTTACGATCAAAACTTTATCTCATTCGAATTTTCCGCCCTGGATTATACTAATCCTAAAGAAAACAAATATGCTTTTATGCTTGAAGGACTTGACAACAACTGGAAATACGTTGATGCTGAACACAGAATAGCAAATTACATTAATCTCCCTCAAGGTGAATATTCCTTCCATGTTAAAGGTACAAACTCAGACGGATTATGGAATACAAGCGGGATATCAATTAAACTGATAATAACGCCGCCCTTTTGGTTAACCTGGTGGTTTATTACATTAATGACATTACTGCTGGGTATGATACTTTATTATCTCAGCACAAACAGAATTAAACACCAACTGGCAATTGAAAAACTAAAAACAAAACTTGCTGCTGATTTACACGATAATGTTGGAGCAAGCCTGACGGAGATTTCAATTTTAAGTGAGGTTGCAGTACAAAAATCGAACGGAGAGGGTAATCCTAAAGAGCTGAAAAATATTAGTGAAATTGCAAGACAGCTTATTGATACAATGAGTGATATTGTTTTTGTTGTGAATCCTGAAAGAGACTCGCTTTACGATTTAATAATTAAGCTTAAAGATTCGTACAATGATTTTTTGAATTCCGTTGGAATTTCTTTTAAAGTAAAGAACATAGATAAAACCAATGATATTAAACTCCCGATGGACTACAAGCAAAATCTTCTTCTTATATTTAAAGAAGGAATTAATAATTCTATAAAACACAGCAAATGCAGTAAGATTATACTCGAGGCAAATATTAGAAGTGATGTTATAGAAATGATTTTGAGGGATGATGGCAGTGGTTTCGATGACAAAAACATGATCTATGGAAATGGATTACGAAATATGGAATCGAGAGCAAAAAAAATTGGAGGCAAAATGAAATGGCAATCATCGCAAGAAAAAGGGACTGTAATTATTTTTATCGGAAAAATTGACAGGTTTAATAAACTAAAATTTTTATTGAGAAGATAGAAAGATAACAATGATAAACGTTGCAATTGTAGAAGACAATCATACTATACGTCAAGGATTAGCCGCACTTATTAATGGAACGACTGGTTATAAATGTATCGGCGATTATGTCGATTGTGAATCTTTTTTATCAGAACTTGAAAAGATTAATCCCGATGTCGTATTAATGGATATTGCACTGCCGGGGATGAGCGGTATAGAAGGTGTAAAGATTGCAACCGAAAATAAGCCGGATCTTAATGTTTTAATGTTAACAATTTATGAAGAAAGCGATAAGGTATTCGACGCTCTTTGCGCCGGTGCTTGCGGTTATCTTGTAAAAAAAACACCTCCCTCAAGATTGCTTGAAGCAATTAAAGAGGTAAACGATGGCGGTTCGCCCATGAGTTCCAGAATCGCCCGGGAAGTAATTAATACTTTCAAAGAAGGTGCTAACTTATTGCAGGATGATTCCGGCTACAATCTAAGTTCCCGCGAAAAAGAAGTTTTAAATTCATTAGCCGAGGGCAATAACTATAAGGAAATAGCTGATGAATTATTTATTAGTGTTGATACAGTTCGTCATCACATTCGTAATATTTATAAGAAGCTTCACGTGCATTCCCGCTCGGAAGCTGTGGCAAAGGCGATTCGCAAAAAAATAATCTAACCAGCATCCCACCTGCATAAAAACATATAAAATAATTCATTTTATCACTTTTCTAATTTAAAACCGCATACTTGTGCGGTTGCGTACGCACAGATATTTATTAGTTTTAACACAGAAGCTAAGAGTATTATGGCAAGAATTATAAGTTACAAATAGAAAAAAATCCAATGCAATTTTCCTTACAAAATGAAAGGACAATACAATGAGTGAATTAGAAGCTATCAAAACTCTGAATAACCCAATATCGGATCTTATAAGTGATGACATATACGAGATGCTGAACAGCCGCGGTTTAATTCACGAAAGAGCAGTAAGAGATTACCGAATAAGAGTAAAGTTTAAAGCTCTGCGCGCACAAAAAATTAGAACCGGAGATGCTATTGATTCATTAAGAGATGAGTATCCTTACTTACAATTTGATACGATTAGAAAAATAGTGCATAATCCTCCCAAGCAAGCCACTGTATAAAAATTAAAAGGATATTCTTCTACCCTGCTGTTTCTTAAGCGGGATGCAGCCGGAAATTCTCCTCCTGGAATTATAGTTGTGCCCACTATAATTCTTCACTATTTGCTCATCCCGCAATAATAACAAGATAACTCTCTTTACCGGGATGAGTGAATAGTATTAACTACTAATTTATTTCAAATTCATCGGTTAATTCCATTCACGGGACAGGTAATTCGACTTCTCCCAGTAAAAATGTAAAATTAACTTTCTCAAGAGCATTTTCCAATAATTAACAATATTCTTAACTTGGTATTAAAATTGAATAGAGGTAATAAAAAAGCGAGTATAGAATGAAATGTCCAATTTGCGGAATGGCAAACAGTCGAGGTCAAAGGATTTGTAACCACTGTGGCACAAATCTTAATATAAAGTATACTACGTGCGATAACGGCCACAATTACGATTCATCTTTGAAGGAGTGCCCGTACTGTCAAAGCTTAGAGGAAACAGAAGAATTAAAAACCTCAACCATTAATAGCAAAACCGTGATAGATGGAGAAGAAAATTTAATTACCAGGCAAGAATCTCCGCCCCCTAAATCAAACGTAATATCTACAGATCCTCAACCTGTTTCATCAAAAAAAACTGTGGGAGAAAAACCTGTAAAAGAAAATATTCCAATTGAAGAAGAAATTATTTTTGAAAATGAGATTCTGGTTGAAAAAGAGATTGCAATTGAAAAAAAGAGTGCTATTAAAGATTCTTCCTTAGTTAAACTAGTCGGTTGGCTGGTTAGCTACGACATTGACCCCGCCGGAATAGATTTTAAATTGTATAAAGGAAGAACAAAAATAGGCAGAAGTAAGCATTGCGATATAATTGTAGACGATTCAACTATTTCGGATGAGCACGTACTTCTGTCTTTCAAAGATGGAGAATTTATTTTGCAGGATGAACTATCGGCAAACGGCACTTTTGTAAACGGAAAGCAAATTGAACAAAGAGTTTTTATTAAAGACGGCGATGAGCTGAGACTAGGAAGCGTGAATTTTATTATAAAACTTATTTAAAATTTGGTATTACAATTAACTATTGGTAATTACTCGGATGTTGGTAATTCACGTGAAATTAATGAAGACTACTTTGGCTGCTTTGGTTGAAGATTTGGTAATCTATTACTTGTCTGTGATGGAATGGGTGGGTATAAAGGCGGAGTAATTGCATCTAAACTTGCAATTGAAACCATTAGTAATTACTTCGAGAATCTGAACGACCTTTATGACATTTCCAAAGAAATATATAAATCACTTCAAGCTGCAAATACATCCATTATTAATAAAGCAAAGGAAAATCCTGAACTTACGGATATGGGCTCGACAGTAGTTTTGCTTTTGGCTAAAAATGGGTTGGCTTATTCTGCAAATCTTGGTGACAGCAGAATTTACAAAATAAGAGGCGGTGCTATAAAGCAGATAACAAAAGACAACTCGCTTGTACACCAAATTAAAACAGAGCAACAGCAATAAATAATTAGTGCTACATATAATTCTTTTATTTTTACAAATTGCTTTGGTAATTATTTATTTTGCTGCTGCATATAATTCTTTCTGATCCTAATCATCCATTCTTTATTAACTTTTACAGCTTATTAAAAATACTCCTGGTTAAATTTTTCTATTAAAAATTTCTATTTCCAATTTCAATTTTCTTCGGGAGGCTGGTGCTCTTTCTTTAATAAATCGTTTACCTCTTTAACCGGATTAAATGTTATCACTGGTACTTTAACAAAAACAGTTATCCATTTTGCCATACTTCCGTTCCAAAGGCCCGGGAGTTCCAGCGCTTTAAGCTCTCTGCCTTCATTCGATTTAATTGTAATCAATCCTGTCCCGGGATTGGTATATTTACGAAGGTTGAAAGGATTTCCTTTATAATCAAGAACGCCGCATACAAGATCAACAGGATTAAAATGTGTTGATGCTGCAAAAATCTTTTTCTGCTCTTCGTTATTCAAATCAATCTGCGTCTTTTCCACTATCTGAAGAGAAACTGTACCATCTTCATTTTTAACCCAAAACGGACCACCTCCAGGCTCACCTTCATTTTTAACCATTCCGCAAACTCTTATTGGACGATTAAGTATCTCTTTTAAATTTTTTATTTGCAAATCGGTTGTTAAACCATCAAAAGATTCATTTAATTGAATTAACAATTCGGATTCTGCGAATTGTTTTATCGAGCTGATTGTAGCTAATGAAATATCTTCTGATTCAAGTGCACGCATATAGGTGAATATTTTGTTTTGCAATCTGATAAGATAACCGGTTAATAATTTTTTAAATAAATAGGTTGTACTTTTTAAATGATCTATTACAAGGTTATCAATATTTTTTATTAGAAATATATCACCTTTCAGATCATTCAGGTTTTCAAGCAGTGCCCCATGACCTGCCGGGCGGAAGACTAAATTACCTTCCGCATCTTTAAATGGTTTATTATCAATTGTAACAGCAATTGTATCGGTAGATGGTTTTTGATATGAGTATGATACCTGGATATTATTGCCTGCTTTCTTATGATGTTCGATTGCCTTTTTTACAATCGAGTTTATCAATCCTGCATATTCAGGTGAAATGGTAAAATGAACTTTCGCAGGCTTTCCTTCCGCCTTAGCATAATGTAATGCTTCAATCAAATGCTCCTCAAAAGCTGTTCGTGCACCCTCCGGATAAGTATGAAATTTAACAGTTCCCTTTGGCTGATTAAGATAGTTAAGACCGTCAGATTCCAGGGTGTACTTGACTATTTCCGTATAATTTCCTTCTCTTAAAAGGTCTTCAAAATCATAACCATCTTCACTCATTTCAAATTTTAAGTCTGGATAAAACGCAAAGCGTTCGATATTATCAACAAATTCTAATATTGCCAAACTATCCTCATCATTATGGGAAACCGCCTCTTTCAAAACATATCTTTTAACATCATCAAATTTATTAAGCACTGCCTGTAATTTATTGAACATACGAGTTGCGGCGCCAGACGCGGGAACGAATTTTATGACTCTTTCATTTTCAATCGCTTCCTGAAATAATGAAATTAAATCTTCATAATCATCTTCCTCATCAATTACATGCAGACCATCACCTATGATACATGGTCGTACCAATTTTATAAAGGGAATACCTTTTTCAAAAGTCTCTATCTGATTTATTATTCTTTCGAAAGGAACTTTAATATTATCATTCTCCCTTTCAAAATCTTTTCTAAGTTGCTCTATTTCTTCTTTATTCATTTCAATAACAAATTTATTATTAATATAAAGGATCGCTATTTTGCAAGTTGCAAAAAGTTTTTATACAAATTTATCTTTTAAGAATTTACTAGCAGTTATAGTTAATGAGATCACATAAAAATATTCTTGAATCAGATTTCATCAATCACAATACTCCCATTCATAAAATTGAAGATCCAATAATTAAAGATAGTGGTATTAAATTATTTATAAAACGTGAAGAATTAAATCATCCCGAGCTATCTGGAAATAAGTGGCACAAGTTAAAGTATAATTTAATTACAGCAAAGGAGAAAGGATTTGAAACACTTCTAACTTTCGGTGGTGCTTATTCAAATCACATTTATGCAACAGCAGCAGCGGGTAATTTGTTTGGATTCAAAACTATCGGTATAATTCGTGGAGAAGAACAACTGCCATTAAATCCAACCTTGAGTTTCGCTACTTCGAAGGGAATGAAAATCCATTATATCAATAGGAAAACTTACAGGGAGAAAAATTCAACAGAATTTATTAGACAGCTCAGAGAAAAATTTGGCAATTTTTATCTCGTACCAGAAGGCGGGACAAACAAACTTGCCGTTAAAGGAGCAAGTGAAATTATTTCTAATATTGATTTTGATTTCGATTATGTTTGCTGTGCCTGCGGAACAGGTGGAACTCTCGCTGGATTAGTAACAGGACTTAACGGCAGAAAGAAAGCATTAGGGTTTTCTGTTTTAAAAAGAAGCAGTTTTTTATTAAACAATGTTGAAAAACTTATTTATGAAAGTGTTGGTGAAAAATATAATAATTGGGACATCAATCTTGATTTTCATTTTGGTGGATATGCTAAAATTAACTCTGAATTAATCAAGTTTATGACTAGATTTCAGAAAATTACCTCAATTCCAATTGAACCAATTTATACGGGAAAACTATTATATGGAGTATATAATCTAATAATCAATAACTATTTTGGAATTAAAAAAAACATTCTGGTAATACACACCGGTGGTTTACAGGGGTTAGCGGGAATGGAGAAACGACTACGAAGGATCAATTACGTCATATTTGGCGATTATTAAATAATTACTATTATTATTTGTAATAATATATTACATACCGTAAATTTCACACGGAAGATTTTTATTGTTAGACTTTCTTCGATAGTCTGAGGGCACATTTTTCTGGATTCTTTAACAATAGCTAAACGCTGCTAAGAAAAGCAGAATTTTTTTATACTTGATGTAATTATTGAAGGCATAATTACTTAATGAGTGTTAATAAAACCGAACCAACTGATCCAATCCATTCTAATAAAGAGCAAACTCTTCTAATTAAATATGAAGGGTTGTTTAAGTCGGAACAAAAGTACAGACAACTAGTAGAGAATTCACTTCAGGGTATAGTAATTCTGCAGGATATGAAAATTGTCTATGCTAATCCTGCATTGGCTCAAATTTCAGGTTATACAGTTGATGAAATGCTTTCATTCTCCGCAAAGGAGGTTAGGAATTTGGTTCACCCGGATGACAGAGATTTGGTTTGGAGCAACGTAAGACAAAAATTTGCCGGTCATTCTATTCCCGCTAGCTATCACTTTAAAACCATAAGTAAAAATGGCAGTACAAAGATATTAGAACTCTATGCTAAGATTATTGAGTTTGATCAGAGACCTGCCCTTCAGGGAATTGTAGTCGAAATAACCGGGAAGATTGAAACCCAAAAGGCTTTGGAAGAAAGTGAAGAAAAATTCAGATCAATTTTTGAGAAATCAGGAATTGGAAAAGCAATTCTAAACCCAAAAGGAAATTTTATTAAAGTGAATAATTCATTTGCGGAAATATTAGGATATGGGATTGAACAATTTAACAATATTCATTTGCTGGATATAACACATCCTTCAGAAATAGAACACTCGCAGCAAATTATGAAGGAATTAGAACACGATAAATCTCTAAAGTATATACAATATGAAAATAAATATTTAAGAAAAAACGGGAAAACCTTTTGGGGATTTGTTATTATAACTCCCATTCAGGATGACAGCGGAAAACTTACATTTTTAATTTTACAATTACAGGATATTACAATAAGAAAAAATGCCGAAGCAAAATTACGAAAGCATGCAGAGGAATTGGAAGAACTGAACCAATCAAAAGACAAATTCTTTTCAATTATTTCACACGATCTTCGCAGTCCGTTCAATGCACTTCTTGGTATTTCAGAATACACAAAAAAATATTTTGATAGACTTTCTAAAGAAGATATTAAAGAATCAATTGAGAATATACATTCTTCGACAAGAAAAATTTACAACCTTATGCAGAATTTGCTTGAATGGACAAAAATCCAAACGGATAGGTTAGAGTTTGAAAAAACTAAAATTGATTTATATGAAATTTCAAAAAAAATATTAGAGTTATATAAAGAAACTGCAGCCAGTAAAAACATTAACCTTACAAGTAATATCTCCAATTCAATATTTCTATATGCTGATATGTATATGGTTGAAACCATTCTCCGTAATCTTGTATCAAATGGAATTAAATTTACACATTCCGGAGGAAGAGTTTATATTAGTGCGGCAGTAAAGAGTAATTTGGTTGAGATAACTGTTGATGATGATGGCATTGGTATAAGTCGTGAAAACCTGAAAAAACTTTTCAGTTTAGATAAACAATATCGTATGGAGGGGACAGCAAACGAAAAAGGAACGGGACTTGGATTAATTTTATGCAAAGATTTTGTAGAAAAAAGTAACGGTACAATTTCAGTTGAAAGTCAATTAAACAAGGGGAGTAAGTTTACTTTTACCATACCATTGTTCAATAGCTCATTTGAATAAGTCAGTGGTTCTTTACACGTCTAAAAAAAGTCCCTCATTAGAATTTATATTCTCAAACAGTTTAGTTAATTTTAACTTCATTTATAAAATATTCTAAAGAGTTTTTGTGAATCATAATTTACCCGGATTCCTGAACTAAAATAACTCTATAATTAAAAACAAAACTTAAGTATGTCCTATGAATGATCTGCTAATTGTATTTATTGGTCTAGGTATAATGCTTTATATCTTTTTTGTCCTCGGTACTTCAAGAAATGCAATAATAAAAGGATTCAACGGAGTATTATGGTTCTTCTTTTCTTTAATTGCCCCGCCTATTGCTTTCATTACTGTAATATCTATTAATAGTAACAGTGGCAAAGAAGTGAAGGAGAATAATTTCCTCGAAAAAATAATAATGGATCTTTCACAGCCATTTGTTGACCTTGCTCATACTTCCCGTGCATTGCTTGGTGTTAATATTTCATACGTGCTGGAAGGTTTAACATATTTTGGAGTTGTTGGTCTGCTGGCCATTTTCTTTAACGATTTTATTGGATTAGATGATATTGACGCAGGAAGAATGGTTGGCATTCTTACTGCCGGAATTACAATAGCAATGCTTTTCCTTGGTGCTACTGTAGATTGGATAGGATTAAGAAAATCTTTGTTAATTTCGCTTTCACTAATGCTGGTAGGAAGAATTTTATTAACTACTTCACCTGATGTTGGCATTTCGGGATTATGGAACTCTGCCCACATCGTTGCAATGCTGGGAATACTAGGTATTATTCTTGGATACGGAATTTACCAACCGGCATGTTATGCTGGAGTTAAACAATTAACGAATGAAAAAACTTCAGCTATGGGTTACGCAATGCTTTATGCATTGATGAATTTGGGTGGGTTTCTTCCGGGAATTATATCTCCGCCAATTAGAAAAGCTTTTGGAATACCCGGAGTATTTTGGGTTTACGTTGTTTTAACGGTAGTTGGTATAGGGGCAGTTTATTTTATTATTACCAAAAAAGCGATGGAAAAAGCTGAAAAGCAAGCGAATGAAGATGCAGAAGGTGAAAAGAAAGAGGAAGAAAAAGATGAGATGGCTGATATGTCGAGGAAAGAAAAGCTTGTTTATTACTTTAAAAACTTTCCTCTAACAGATTTACGTTTCCTATACTTCGTTTTCATTTTAATTTTTGTACAAACACTTTTTGCACATAACTGGTTAACGCTTCCACAGTATACCAGCCGTGCCTTTGAAGGATTTGTCAGTGACAATTTTGAATTTTTTGTAAACCTTAATCCGATTTTAATTTTTATTCTCGCCCCTATGGTAACCGCTTTAACTGCAAAAAAGGATACGTATAATATGATGATTATTGGAACATTTGTTATGGCGGCCCCGACTTTTATACTTGCATTTGGACCTAACTTTTACACATTAATGGGATACCTTATATTCATG
>Ga0209536_100004931_pt1 | contig 20975 bp, 16 predicted proteins | sample DeeMarSeWOR28_12_FD_187461 | JGI IMG/M metagenome (GOLD analysis project Ga0209536, IMG submission 187461) | Marine sediment microbial communities from White Oak River estuary, North Carolina - WOR-2-8_12 (SPAdes) (version 2) | ecosystem: Environmental > Aquatic > Marine > Intertidal zone >... | reverse complement strand
AAAACATGGAAAGCAGCCTAACGGTTCCAACCGCCACTTCGACGAGGATTATTCCGGTGAAGGTTCTTGAGGAAAACAGAAGGATCATCAATCAACAATTGGCTGCTACACGGGGAGGAAAAGTTAGTTTTACGCATATAATTGCCTGGGCGATTCTCTGCGCATTGAAGCAGATGCCTGCTCTGACAAATGTTTTCATGGAAATAGACGATCAGCCTCACAAAGTCCGTCAAAAACATATCAATTTCGGCCTGGCTATTGACGTTGAACGAAAAGACGGATCCAGATCACTCCTGGTCCCCAATATTAAAGAAGCCGAAACTCTGGATTTTAAGAGTTTCTTTGCCGCCTATAACGATATGATAAGGAAAGTAAAATCGAATACAATCGAGCCGGATGATTTTATGGGAACGACAGCATCGCTGACCAATCCGGGGATGATCGGCACCGTCCATTCTGTTCCCCGCCTGATGCCCGGACAGAGTTGTATTATTGCCACCGGGGCAATTGACTACCCAATTGAGTATCAGTCGGCAGATCCACAGATTATCGCCCGCCTGGGGATCAGTAAAGTGATGACCATGACCTGTACCTATGATCACCGGGTGATTCAGGGTGCAGAAAGCGGTATGTTCCTCCAGGAAATTCACAATCTGCTTGCCGGCGAAGATGATTTTTACGACGACATCTTTCGGAGTCTTTCGATACCGCAAAAATCCCTTAAACTAAAGAGAGACATCAATCCGCTTTTTGATGCTGATGGTGACGGCAGGGCAATGTTTGATAAACAGGCAGATGTCCTGCGTCTTATTAACATGGCGAGAGTTCGCGGACATTTGATCGCCGATATTAATCCATTAAATCGTGAAATTAAAACACATTCTGAACTCGATCCTGAAAAATATGGTTTAAGCATCTGGGATTACGATCGGCTATTTCATACCCAGGGTTTGGCCGGCCGCAGCCGTTTAACGCTCAGGGAAATAATCGAAATCCTTCGTGATGCCTATTTTCGAACCATCGGGTATGAGTATATGCATATCCAGGAGCCGGACCAGAAGCAGTGGATTCAGAGCCGTGTAGAGGGTGTTCCCCGGACAAAATGGTTGAAGAACGATGATAAACGTATGATTCTCATGATGTTAAATGCTGCAGAAGCGTTTGAAAACTTTCTACATACAAAGTACATCGGTCATAAACGATTCAGCCTGGAGGGAGCAGAAACTCTTATTCCTGTCCTTCACCATTTATTGAATAAATCTGCAGAAATTAATATTCAAGAAATTATACTCGGTATGTCGCATCGCGGCAGATTGAATGTTTTGGCAAACATACTAAAAAAGAGTTATAAAAAGATTTTCCGTGAGTTTGAAGGGGATATCGACCCGAGTACGGAACACGGATCAGGAGATGTGAAGTACCATCTTGGTGCAGAAGGCGTACATGAACATCCGAACGGCCGTAAGGTTAAGGTGACGATGGCCTCCAATCCGAGTCATCTGGAAGCCGTCGATCCGGTGGTGGAAGGGATGGCGCGGGCCAGACAGGATGATCTGGGAGATATGAGTCATAATCGCGTGATGGCAGTACTTGTTCATGGAGATGCCGCTTTTGCCGGCCAGGGAGTTGTTGCCGAGACGTTTAATTTAAGCGCTCTGCCAGGATATCGTACAGGCGGCACCATACATATTGTGGTGAATAACGGCATTGGATTTACGACCTCACCGACTTCTGCCCGTTCGAGTGTCTATGCCACCGATGTAGCCAGAATGGTTCAGGCGCCAATTTTTCATGTGAACGGTGAGGATCCGGAAGCCTGTATCCATGTGACGGAATTAGCCCTAGACTACAGAAAGAAGTACAAAAAAGATGTTGTCATTGACCTGATCTGCTACAGACGTCACGGCCATAACGAAGGAGATGAACCCAGTTACACGCAGCCAAAGATGTATGCACAGATCAAGGATAAACGTTCGATAAGAAAATTATATACAGAGTCGCTGGTTAACAGGGGCGATTTAACACTCAATGAGGCTGAAGAAGCACTCAATCAATATAAATCAATGCTCGATACTGCCTTCGAAGAGACGAGAGAAAGCGCCCCGCCTGAAATAAAAATTCCGGAAAAAATTACACTTGTTAAACCGGATAAGCCAATGACCACCGGTGTGTCCGAAGAAACAGTAGAAAAAGTAATCACCGCATTAACATCGTTTCCTGCTGATTTTACGGTACATCCTAAATTGAAAAAACAGATATTAATGCGACGTGAACTGCTTGAAAAAGATGCAATCGATTGGTCACTTGCTGAAGCCCTGGCCTTTGGATCACTGTTAATTGAAAAAATCCCTATCCGTCTTGCCGGTCAGGATTCACGCCGGGGAACGTTTAGTCAACGTCATTCCGTGCTTGTAGACTACATGACAGGTAATGAATATATGCCTTTAAACCATATTCAAAAGGATCAGGAAAAAGCAATGATTCATGACAGTCTGCTCAGTGAATATGCTGCCCTCGGTTTTGAGTATGGGTACTCGGTCATTAGAAAGAATGCACTGGTACTTTGGGAAGCGCAATTCGGTGATTTTATCAATGGTGCGCAAATTATCATCGATCAGTTTATCTCCTCTGCAGAAGATAAGTGGGGGCAAACCGCCCGCTTGACGATCTTGCTTCCACACGGATTTGAAGGGCAGGGGCCTGAACACTCAAGTTCACGCGTAGAGAGATTTCTCACTCTCTCTGCCGAAGAAAATATGCGGGTTACAGTACCCACAAATTCAGGCCAATATTTTCACCTGCTTCGCAATCAGGCACTCAGGAAAAAAGAGCAACCTCTCGTCATTTTGACACCAAAAAGTCTTCTCAGAGCTGATGTGGCAAAAAGTAGCCGCGACGAAATTTTGAATGGATCTTTTCAGGTGTTATTAGAGGATAATAATCCGCCAAAAGAGGTCAAACGAATTATATTTTGTTCAGGTAAAATTTACTATGAACTTTCAGAGCAGCGTTCAAAGAAAAATATTGAAGGAACGCTAATTATTCGTCTGGAACAATTGTATCCCTTCCCTTTTGATCAGGTCTCCGAAATCTTTCATCGGTATAAGAATGTGAAAGATATTCGTTGGGTACAGGAAGAACCAAGAAATATGGGCGCCTGGAATTTTGCCCTGGAGAGATTTCAAAAGATCTTACCAAAATCAAGACATATACAGTTTGTCGGAAGGTTACCAAGCGCCAGTCCTGCAGCCGGAAGTTTTCAGATGCATCTTGCCGAACATGAATTAATGATGCGTCAGGCTTTTGACTAAAGGATTTATACTAGTCTGTCCGGCTCAGGATATTTTCCAGAGAAAATTTGGTGGTTGGATAGATAACAATTTGCAGGGAAAAAGCGAGTAAAAAGATATCTTCAACAATTCTTCCCCAATTAGCCGCACTTCCGGATCCGAAACAACCACATTCAATATCAAGTCCTCTGAATATAACCGATCCAATCGCCAGAATAAAAATAATAGTTAATGTGGAAATGATAATTGCTGCAGATTGATGCCAAAGGCCGCTTAGCAACAATATCCCACAAATTAATTCCAGCCAGGGTAAAATAATTGCTGCAAGGTTAATCAACGAATCCGGCAGGATTTGATAATTCTGAATGGTACCGGCAAAATAGGCCGGATTGGCAATTTTATCAATACTGGCATAAACAAATACAAGACCAACCACAACACGCATGACCGTCGTCAGGTAGGGTGAACTTAGAGTATTTTTAATTTGTGGCCAGATTTTTATCTCCTAAACCGCGACTGTCATTCCCGCGAAAGCGGGAATCCAGCATGATAATTGAGTGATAATTTCAGGATCCCCGCCGGAGTTTATACCGCACTCGATGCGGTGCGGGGATGACATCTCGGTTAAATTATATATTTTGAAATTAGGTAGTCTTCAATCTTCAGTTTTCAATCGGATAATCCTTGGCTTTCCACTCCTCAAATCCTTCTAAATAGATAAATACCTTTGTATAACCCAAATACGTAAGAAAACCAGCCAGTCGTCGGCTGGAATTACAGGCAGGGCTGCTGCAATAGATGACAATCTGCTGATCCTTTGGAATATTTTCAAAAAAGGACATGATTTGATCACGCGTAGCATTTGCCGGTAGACTTTTTGCATTCTTTAAATGACCCTGCTCAAATTCCTCTTTGGAGCGTGTATCGACAAAAAGGGTTTGACCCTCATTTAACAATCTGGCGGCTTGTTCAATTGTCAGAATCGCACCGCTTTCCAGATTTAATGGTTCATAGCTGAGAGAAATTCCGGAAACGGAGAGAGAATTATATACTATTCCGAAGAGAACAGAAGTAAATATAATAACGAATATTTGAAGAATGCCTTTTTTAGTAATCATTTTCACCTTCAGTGTCATTCCCGCGAAAGCGGGAATCCAGATCTTTATTTGAGTGATAATATCTTGATCCCCGCCTACGCCTTACGCCCATCGCGCGACGCTCCACGATTGGAATTCGTGTTAATTCGTGGATAAAAAAGCTGATCATTTGGCTGGATATATCTTTCCAACGACCTCTCCAAAACCAACCCGGTAATCCTCTCCCTGGCACCAGCCACTGATGATAACGGTGTCACCATCCTCTAAAAATCGCCTTGTTTCACCTGCCGGTAGTTGAAGCGGTTTTGTACCCTGCCAGGTCGTCTCCAACAGACTTCCGAATGAATCTTCTGCAGGTCCACTGATCGTTCCGGAGGCTAACAGGTCTCCCGTCCTCAGGTTACACCCGTTAACCGTATGATGGGCCAGTTGTTGATTGATATCCCAGTAGAGATATTTAAAATTACTTCGACAAATTCGTTGTGTACTATCCATTTTTTCTGTTTTCAGTGAAACTTCAAGCGTTATATTATAGGATCTATTTTCTTTGTGTTTTAAGTAATCCAACGGTTGCGGATTTTGTATGGGTCCTTCACACCTGAACGGCTCCAATGCTTCCATGGTAACTATCCAGGGCGATATGGAAGTGGCAAAATTTTTTCCTAGAAAGGGTCCTAATGGTTGATATTCCCATCGTTGGATATCACGTGCGCTCCAGTCATTGACCAGAACCATGCCAAAAATATGTTTGCCGGCATCATCGATTGATATTGGATTGCCGGCTTGATTACCGACACCGATTAAAAATCCGCTTTCCAGTTCATAATCGAGCTCAGTCGAAGGCCCAAACACCGGTTTTTCGGAGGTTCTATCATATCTTTGTCCTTGAGGACGGTATATTGGGGTACCACTGACAACAACCGAACTGGCACGACCATGATAGGCAATCGGTAAATGAAGCCAGTTTGGGGGCAGAGCATTTTCTTCACCTCGGAATATTTTACCCACATTGGTCGCATGCTCCCGTGAGGAATAGAAATCCGTATAATCGCCAATCTGGACGGGCAAAAGCATGCGGCTGGTGCTAGCCCTTTTTAAGGCCCTGTTCCTTAGGGCAAGATCATCACGCAAACGCGGATTCTCATCCCGTAACAAATCATGGATAATCTCACGCACCGCTTGCCAGACCGATGTTCCTTTGGTCATAAAGGTGTTCAGATACCGTTGGGCAAAAAGACTCGAATCGCCACCAAGAACATCTGCAAAGATTTTTTCCGATTCAAGAACGGATAAATCGAGGATCCAGTCGCCGATTAGCACACCGATTCTGGGCATACTGTTATCACAGGGTTGAAACACACCATAGGGTAAATTCTGGATCGGAAAATGTGAATTTTCTTCTACAGGCAAAAATGATTCGATTGATGGATTTGTCGTTTTATTCATAGTATTAAATAGATGTAGTCCATCTCTGAGATGGACTACATCTTAGCAAAATTTAATAATCGATGAAATTTAAGAAAAAATGCTAATCTATATGATATTTTTTTACCTGCTAGAAGCATTAGATTTATATTGCATTCCTGATGGCGAATTGTAAATTATTCATCAAAATGACCAAATTGTAAGGCATATTCAAAAGATATGAAACCTGTTCAGATCTTCACAGTGTCAGTTCAGTAAACATGAATCTATTCAGAATTCTGTAAAATACTTCTTTTTCCAAATTCCTGCTCGCAGCAATCTGAAACTCATGCACCGGCGAATTATGAATCCTCTTTCCGGCAAATTTATTAATTGAAAAATCAATCAATTAAAAATCAGGAGGAGGAATCACCATGTTTAAGGGTATAATGGGAATACTATTCGTATTGGTTAGTTACCTGGCTGCTCAGGAGAAGGTATTTATTAAAAATGTCCCCGATTATTCGCAACCACCGGATTCAACGATCAAATCGACACGAGATCGCAGTAACTTTTGTGCACCGATGGCCTTTGCCAATATTGTCGCTTACTGGGATAGTGTCCAGAATCATGCTTTTGCCCAAAATGTAATGGGCGGATTATCAGGAAAAGAAGTGGCTGAGTATATCGGCTGGTTTATGGATACCAATGATCAGGGTAATCCTGGTCGGGATAATGGTACCGGACGTCCCTCTGCGCCCGGTACATATGGGCATGATCAATGGATGGGGGCTCAGGAGTATATCATTTTTGATTCGGTAAATACCTTTCTTTATCCTGATACCATACCAACAAAACGGGGTTATGGCTGGGATATTCAAATGGTACCGGTAGCGGATTTTTTACCCCTTAAAGAGGAGCTGGATACGTACTCACCGGTAAAAGCAGATTTCTATTACTGGAACATCATTCCAACCGGCACGGTGCCGGCGCTTACTTTATTGAACTGACCGTCAATGATCCATCTGCTAGCCTGATTGCCTCAGAAACAAAACATCTGACCGATGTACTCGATGCACATGGATGGGGATGGGACAGCATTGAGGTAAGATTTGATACGCTGTTTACACCGGCAGGTGCAGGTTTGCATATGATTACTGGTAAGGTTTATTGGGATCAGGATAGAAATTTAATGATGAATGATCCTCCCGATGATGATCCAACTAATGATACGTTGTCTATCACCCTTCCGGTATATTTGGAAGTAACCGGTGTCGAACAACTAGAGAACCTTGTCAGAGAATTTCGGTTATTTCAGAATCATCCAAATCCGTTTAATCCGAAAACAGTTATAAATTACGAATTACCAATTACGAATGACGTTGAATTGAGTATCTACAACGTTCTTGGACAAAAGGTGATCACTTTGGTATCAGAGAAACAAAAAGCAGGGCATCATCAGGTAGAATGGGATGCTTCCGGATTTCCCAGTGGGGTGTATTATTATGTGCTCAAGGCGGGGGAATTCAGGGATGTGAAAAAAATGGTGTATCTTAAGTAAGGATAAATCGCATGGACCACAGATTACACGGATTTAACGGATTTACACAGATTTAATTATTATGTTAATTCATGGTGTAATTGTCGTTTTACTACTTAAATTTTGCATTAAGCGTTAATCTCGACAAACAATAACCTAGCTAAAAAAATCCGTGGAAATCCGTTAAATCCGTGTCATCCGTGGTCTATTAATTTCTCTCTAAGCTGCTATGACCAATAAATACAGATATCTCTTGACATATCCCCTATTTATTGTATATTTCATATGTACCGGTGGCTTTTCGATGATGTTAGTACTGACCTAACTCTATAATGTATTTCAGAATTCGGAATTCTGATTTTCGAATCTCATTCTAAATTCCGAATTCGAATCGCCAATGCGATCTGCCGGGGCGGAAATCCAAAATTAATTCGCCGTGACGCCGCGAGAGGAACTCACCCCCTGGCCCCCTCTCTTGAGAAGAGAGGGGGAATTCAGAGGATGAATTATTATAAGAATAAATCAACGCGCCGCTGTAATCATGAAGGATTTCATCCCGATCACGCCGGTCCCGATAAACCGGGATCTTCGATAGGCGGATTCGCCCGCTGGCGGATATGTCGACAGGATGGAGACATGTATATCGGGGTGCGAGAGATTTTTTGACGGAGGATATCATGTCACGATATTGCAGGTTCCTCATTTTTGCATTTCTAGTAATCTTCCCACTTACATTACTGGCACAATCAACAGATTTTGAAAAATTCTTCAAAGACACAGATGTTCTCTATTCAGTGCAACAGACCTCCGATACCGGATATATTTTATCGGGATTGGTCAGTGAAGAAGGTGATTACTATGTGAAACTGATTAAGACAGACCTGAACGGAGATTCAGTTTGGTCAAAAAAGTACCCCAGTATTGCGGAAATTGATCTATATAAAACAGAAGCAATACAAACATCCGACGGCGGATATATAATGACTGGGACGATCGAAGCATCCGATAATATGGATGTCTTTCTGATTAAAACAGATGCAACTGGTGAAACCAGCTGGCAGCAAACCTATGGGGGTCCTGAAGATGAAAAAAGCTGGTCAATTGAACAGACCAACGATCATGGTTATCTGATCAGTACCAACACGGAATCACAATATTTTTATTTGATCAAAGTCGATTCACTCGGAACTATCGAATGGGAAAAACAGTTTGGACCCATTCTATCAATTGACAGAAGATCTCAGGCTATCCAGACAAGTGATTCATATTATGCGGTGATCGTGAAATCAAATCTGTCTAAAATTGATCAGAATGGCGACTCACTGTGGGCCCGGACCTATGACTATAATTTCAGGTTTATTCAGGAAGATGAGAACAAAAATCTGATTCTCGCTGGACGCAATATTTTAATGAAAACAGATTCACTGGGCAATGCGCTGTGGATTAAAGAGGGACTCTCAATCAATCCAAATATCTTAACTTTATCGGATGATGGCGGTGCTGTCCTGGCAGTTGATCAGATAGTAAAGCTCGATGACGAAGGCAGAGAACAATGGCGAATTGACGTGGACGGTACCATTTATTCACTAAAACAATTGACTAGTGGGGGGAGTGTTTTTTGTGGCGAAAACGCAATCACCCGCTGTGGCTGGATGGTTAAAACGCGGCAGACCGGATATTATCAATCCTTAATATTAATTTCTCCCCATGATGGTGATCGAATACATTATGGAGCAAATTTTCTTATTGAATGGCACAGCAGAAATGTAGAACTGATCACAATCAATTTTTCTGAAGATAATGGTGTTCATTGGCAAGAACTCATTAGCTCTTATCCGGCGGACAGTAGTGCTTATCGGTGGTTTGTGCCGTTTTTAAATTCCACGACATGTAAGATCCGTCTAACCGCTGTTGAACGACCCGAATTATCTGTTGAAAATGAACAGCCATTCACCATTACCTACAGTAATTATGAATTTATCGCAATTAATCAAATTAAGATGTGGTTTTCGAATGATGGTAATGGTGCCCATGACCCTTTTACTGGTGGTCCGGGATTATTCTGGCCGGGTGGTGCCACTGCCTATCAGGGAGCAGTATTCGAAGATGGCCTTGTTTATGCAGGCATCATAAACGGTGATTATTATGCCGGTGGTAACAGTCATCGTCAGGGATTGCAGCCGGGTAATATACTGGATGATGGTTCTGCGGCAAATCCGGACAGCAGTATTTTTCAGGTCTGGAAAATTCGAAAGGATTGGGGCGTCTATCCTCCCGGTGCTGAGCGGGATCGCCTGGAACATGATTATCATAACTGGCCGGTAGAGCTCGGCGCTCCGTGGATCGATCATGATGGCAATGGTATCTATGATCCTGCAATCGATCAACCAAAATTATATGGGGATGAGACCAATTGGATGGTGATGAATGATTTGGATACGACGAAAACACAAATTTTTGGCAGTTGTGATCCGATAGGTCTTGAGATTCAATGTACGATCTATGGTTATGACCGTCAGGATGTGTTGGAAGATGTCGTCTTCAAACGATACGAAGTGATAAATAAAGGCCAAAATTATGTGGATCAGATGGCGTTCGGATATTGGTCTGATGTTGATTTGGGTTTTTCCGGGGATGATTATGTTGGATGTGATACGCTGCTGGATCTTGGTTACTGTTATAATGCCACAAACTCCGATGGCATTTATGGCAGTCCGCCACCGGCTGTCGGCTATTTGATTCTTAAGGGACCTCATGTCATAGCCGGTCTGGGTAATAGCGTTCGCTTTAATAATGCACGACTTTTGGAATATATGAACCTCGGGATGTCTTCTTTTATGGGATTTACATGATGGGGTCTGGGGTGGACGTGTCCACCAACAAATGTAGCTTCCCAGTGGTATTATACGTTAACCGGTCGAGATATAAATGGAAATCCCATCATTGATCCGACGAATGGAGACACAACATGCTTCGCATTGTACGGAGATCCGGTGTCAGGCAGCGGATGGTATGAGGGACCTGGTTGGCCTGGCGGGGAAGATCTTTCAGGTGAAAAGTCAATTTTAACATCCTCAGGTACCTTTAATCTTGCGCCTGGTGATTCACAGGAAATTGAGATTGCCATCCTTATGGCTCGGGGTGATAACAATCTGGATAGTATCACGAAATTGAAGCAAAAAGCAGCAGCGGTCAGGGAATTTTACTTAACAGGGGAAATTTCGTCAGTAGAGGACTCTGATATAAGCGATCCCTCTTCATTTAAATTGGAGCAGAATTATCCCAATCCGTTTAATCCATCGACAATGATCAATTATCAATTATCAATGAACAATGAGGTCGACCTAAGCATATACAATTTATTAGGGCAAAAGGTTGCTACTCTCGTTTCTAAAAAACAGGCTGCTGGATCATATCAGGTGGAGTGGGATGCGAGTGCGTATGCAAGTGGGGTTTATTATTATGTGCTGAAAGCGGGGGAGTTCAGGGATGTGAAAAAAATGGTGTATCTGAAGTAAGGATAAATCGCATGGACCACGGATTATACGGATTCAGCTGATTCTCGCGGATCTAATTTTTATGTTATGTAAGGGTAAAATCTCCGCTTTGCTACTCTTGATTTGTATCAAGCGTCAATTTTGATAAACAAAAACCTAGCTAAAAAATCCGTGGAAATCCTTAAAATCCGTGTAATCCGTGGTCCAGGCGATTTAACGCACCAGAATCATCTTTTTGATCACAACCTCAGATCCATATTTCACACGATACAAATAAACACCTGAAGATGCTGTCGTGCCCAGGTTTGTCTCTCCTCTCCAGATGAGTGTCCGGTAACCGGCCGTTTGTTCCGATGTCTGTTCATAGACTTTTTGGCCGAGAATGTTATATATCTCAAAGGTTACCTGGCCATCTGCAGGTAAGATCAGATCAATCGACGTTTCCGGATTGAAAGGATTCGGATAATTTTGAGATACCGTGAAGATCTGCGGCAGTTCCCGTAGATCCCCCTCAACAAATGTAAGACTGAGGTCATTCATAACCCAGTTATCGGGATCAATTTCCAGATTATCCGGTTTCTTATCGGTGACAAATTCAAATCTTTGTGTTTTCAGACTATCGACAATCGTATACGTTTGTTGAAAATCTGATCCACTAAGAACAATTTGAAGCGGCATCTTAAACAAATTTGAGTTAGCCTGGGTAATTTCCAAAGTGGTCTCGAATGGTCCTTCACCGGAAACTGACCATTTTGCCCGGTAATCAGGGCGGCCACCACCATAAACCCACTGCTGAAAAAACTGGTTCAAATCGACGCCGGAGATCTCCTCGCATACACGCTGAAAATCTTCTGTTGTCGCTGTCTGATAGGCTAAATGAGGATCGCTGGCATAGGCCCTTAGACTCTCAAAGAAGAGACTGTCGCCCAGAACGCCGCGCAGCATGTGGAGTACCCATCCTCCTTTGTCATATACCGTTCGGCTGAAAAGGGCATTACCATTTAGGGAATCTGTAACAAACAGGGGTGAATTGAGAGGTGGCTCATCCCATCTGTTTACATAGGCATGATAGGCATCTTTACCGTTTATGTATTCGAACCACAGGGCTTCCGCATAGGAGGCAAATCCTTCATTGAGCCAGATATGAGACCAGTGTCGCATGGTTATACAATCACCAAACCACTGATGGGCCAGCTCATGGGCATTGATATAATCATAGCGGTGATTTCCCCAGATGAGCCCGGCACCATAGGATGTAATCGTTTGATGTTCCATGCCACCGCCCCAGGGAAATACGGCCATCCCGTATTTTTCATTGATGAAGGGATACTCACCAAACACCGAGGCATAAAATTCCATCATATCAACGGTCACACTAAAATCTTCTTTTGCCCTGTCCAGATGCTCCGGGTAGACATAGTAGGCCATTTCCATTGAATCGATTTCGGACCAGACATACCAATCGGAAAACTGCGAATAATCAGATATGGCAAGAGAGACCAGATAGGTGCTGATCGGATAATAGGTTTTCCAATGATAGGTAACACCTTCCTCGTTGAGTTGAGCACCTGTCAGAATACCATTAGAAGCAACAACGAGTTCCATTGGAACCGTCACCTCAACGTTAACAGAATCCGCTTTATCGTTGGGATCATCCTTACAGGGCCACCAGACAGGAGAGCCATAGGGTTCACTGAGGGTCCAGATGACCGGCATACCAAATGCACCATGACTGCTCCAACCAAAACTGCGGTAAAGTCCTTCCTCCGGATCTCCGTGATAATAAACATTCACGGAAAATGATTCACCACGATTAATCGGTTCCTGTAGAACTATTTTTATCAGGTTGCTCTCGTGAAGGACAGAAAGATGTGATCCATTTTGTTTAATTGAATCAACTCTTAAGGTATGGTAGAAATCGATTTCAATGTAATCGAGAAAATCGGTTAGACTGGTTCCTTGAATCGTAACTGCACCTTCCAGTAAAAACTGATAGGGAAACAGATCCAGATCCAGGTGATAATAGTTAATGTCGAAAAGACGTTGGTTCGGCGTAGGTGCACTTTCAAATGCCATGTGATCAACGCTGAAGCGTGATTTTTCAGATTCGCGTAATTCTTTTCTGAAATCATCAGGTTGGGCAAAAAGTGGTGATATAATGAGTAGCAGTGTGATGTGTATTAAATATTTTTTCATGAATACAATTCTGCCTTCCGGCATATTCTCCTAATTAGGGCTTTAATATTTTGGGTATCATTCAATTACAGGGCGTTGTCCTGATCTGGTCTATTTCCCCCTATCAGGGTGAAGACTTTTTTACAATCATTGTCAAATGTGGTCATTTATTCTCAATTGAGAATTGGAAAACTTGGAAATTGATACTTCCTTGTTGGATCTTGGATCTTCATTTTTTAAGCCGTTAAAACGGCTTTTTCCTATTAATTATCGTTCAACACCTCGCTAAAGCAAGGTGTTAATGTATCCCGTATCTCATATCACATATCCCAGATCGCATATCTCAAATTCCCGATCATCTCCTTTCAGTCGATGATAAGGGATCTCCGCTTTGCTTCGACAGGCATATGGCATCTGGTATCCCATATCGCGCATCCCGCATCCGGCTTCAGGCATCCCGCATCGTTTTTTTATATAACTCAGTTCCCGCTCAGTTTGTTCAAAAATTATCAGTAAAATCAACCGGAATCAAACTTGCAACGCATATCATTATTATTTAAAATTAAAGTTCGTTATAATTTTTAATAGGTCAGGAGTGGAGGAAAAAATGTCTCATAATAAAAAAGTTGCGATTCTGGTTGGTGGTGGACCGGCACCAGGTATTAACAGTGTTATCGGTGCTGCGACGATCAGAAGTGTTTTATCCGGGGCTGAGGTCATTGGTATCCGGGATGGTTTTAAATGGCTAATGCGTGGTAACATTGACAATATTACCCCGTTATCCATAGATCGCATTAGTCGAATACATTTCCGCGGTGGATCCTATATTGGAATCGCCAGAGATAATCCAACCAAGGACAAGAAACATCTTGAAAATACAATAACGTCTTTATTGCGTTTAAATGTGGATAAGTTGATCACAATTGGTGGTGACGATACTGCCTATTCTGCGCATCGTCTGCAGCTGGTAGGTGAAAATCGAATTAGTGTTGCGCATGTGCCCAAAACAATCGATAATGATCTGGATTTGCCGCCAGGAAGTTCCACTTTTGGATTTCAAACTGCAAGGCACATTGGTGTGGATATTACGAAAAATATCATGGTCGATGCCAAGACGACCACCCGTTGGTATTTTGTTATTACGATGGGGCGTAAGGCCGGTCATTTAGCACTGGGCATCGGAAAGGCTGCGGGCGCTACATTAACTCTTGTGCCGGAGGAATTTAAGGAAAAGAAGATCTCTCTCAGAAAGATAGTCGATATTCTGGTCGGGGCGATCATCAAAAGAATCAGTTATGGACGACCTGACGGTGTAGCCGTTATCGCTGAGGGACTGGTCGAGCGGCTTGATGAAAAAGACCTGAATCAACTGATGGATGTCGAAAGAGATGAGCATGATAATATTCGAATTGCTGAGATCAATTTTGGGGAAATCCTGAAGTATAAAGTACAGGAACGATTGGCTGAGTTTGACATTAAAATGACAATCGTTGCTAAAAATATAGGTTATGAACTCCGATGTGCGGATCCGATTCCATATGATATGGAATATTGCAGGGATCTGGGATTCATGGCTGCAAAATTCCTGTTTGATGGTGGAAGCGGAGCACTGATCTCTTTCCAGGACGGGAAATTTGTACCGATGTATTTCAAGGATATACTTGATCCGAAAACAAAGCGTATGAAAGTGAGAATGGTTGATACAAAATCGGAATCATACTATGTAGCAAACCGCTATATGATACGTTTACGCAGAGAAGATTTCGATGATGCACACGAACTGGCCAAATATGCGGCAACGGCAAATCTCTCACTGGATGAGTTTCGTCAACAATTCTTCTATCTGGTGCAGGATTTAGCTGATGATGGTACAACTCGCGATGGGATCATGGTTCAGGAAGCGCAATCTGAAGACGAAAATTTAAGATCGCGCAAAGAGAAAGAAAAAGAAGAAAAAGTAGATAAATAAATAAAAGCCTCCATCAGGAGGCTTTCCTGTTTATTGGAAGTTACAAGTGAGCAGACAACGAATTGCAAGTATTGTTCTGGCTGCCGGTGATTCTACACGCATGGGTCAGCCAAAAGCATTATTAAAAATAGGGCCATTGGTATTCCTGGAGACTATTTTCAAACTGCTTGAAGAAGCAAAATTTGATCCAATCATTACGGTATTAGGGAACGATTTCAGGGAGATCTTCCAGTCGATTCAGAATAAACGAAAAATTCTGTTTTTGCGTAACCAATTTCCCGAAAAAGGCCAGCTCTATTCTATTCAGTGTGGTTTAAAGCATGTTCCCGGAGATGTGCCAGGATGTCTGGTCGCACTGGTCGATCATCCGCTGGTTGCGTTGACAACCTATCTTGCTCTGCATGAAACGGCGCAAAATTTCCCTTATAAAATTATCGTTCCGGTTTTTGAAGGAAAACGTGGACATCCCGTTTATTTTAGTAGAAAATACTTTAGCGAATTGTTAGATGCGCCTTTAGAAGAAGGAGCCCGTTATGTCGTCCAAAAATATGAAAAGAGTATTATGGAGTTGCCCGTAGATGATGCCGGTATTCTTGTTGATATTGACACACCGGAAGAGTATAACCAATATCTGGAGAATCTGGCAGGATTTTAAGTAAAAAGTAAAAAGGAAAAAGTAAAAAGGAAAAAGTAAAAAACTTTTTACTTTTGGCCTTCATTTTTACTTTTATCTTTTTCCTTTTTACTTACTATATTGAATTAAATATTATAGGTACGGTTTGATGCTTGATATTTATCGAAAGCTCAATGAATTACGCAAGGAAAACATCCCTTCAGCGCTGGTAACCGTTATCGCCACAAAGGGATCTACACCGAGAGATGTCGGTGCTAAAATGATAGTATGTGCTGATGGAAAAGTATATGGCACGATTGGCGGTTCTGTTGTTGAGGCGATGGTGATTGATGAGGCTAAGAAATGTCTTCAAACCAATGCTGCAAAAAAGGTCTGGCATGATCTTGATGATCAGGAAAAATCAGATACCGGAATGATTTGTGGGGGTAAGATGGAATTTTTTATAGAGCCGGTAAACGCACCAAGTCATCTGATTATATTTGGCGGAGGGCATGTCGCCTTACCACTTGCCCGCGTAGCCTCAATCATTGGATTTGAATATACCATTGTTGAAGACCGTCCGGATTTTGCTAACAAAGAGCGCTTTCCGGATGCAAGAAATCTTATCATAACAGATTCTGATGGAATAGAAGATGAAGTCCATTTTACAGATTCTGACTATGTTGCAATTGTTACCCGTTCTCATGAAATTGATTATCTGGCGCTAAAAAAAGTATTGAGACAATCTGTCAGGTATATTGGTTTAATTGCCAGTAAAGTAAAGAAAAAACAGGTGTTTGAGCAGCTGGAGAAAGAAGGATTTTCTAAACAGATCATCAATCAAATTCACTCGCCGATCGGACTGGATATTGCAGCGCAGACACCAGAAGAAATTGCAATCAGCATCGTCGCCGAACTGATCAAAGTTAAAAATACGTCCTAAAGTTATAAACGCAAAGGACTCTGTAGGTAGAAAGCATAGCGCATAGGGCATAGAGCATAGAGTAAATTATAGTTTAATACGCTATGCGCTTTGCTCTTTGCGCTTTGCATAATTGAGAAATATTACCTAACAAGGATTAAATGACAATGCAGAGACCCCGATCAAACGAATATCCACCTTATTACAACATATACATCAATCTGATTGAAGATGATGATATATTGGCCACACTTGAAAATCAGAAACAGGAAATGAGTGATCTCTTAAATGCTCTTGGTGAGGAGGCGGCGGCATTTCGATATGCGCCGGATAAATGGTCAGTAAAAGAAGTGATTGGTCATCTCATTGATGTGGAACGAGTATTTGCATATCGCGCGCTAAGGTTTGCCAGAAATGACAAGACACCTCTCCCCGAATTTGATCAGGATATGTATATTAACCAGGCTAATTTTGATTCAAGATCCCTGATAGATATTGCCGATGAATATCGCACTGTAAGGGAATCCACTCTGTACATGTTTTATTCGTTTAATGAAGAGTATTTTGCCCGTGAAGGTACAGCCAGCGGCTTTAAATTTACGGTAAGAGCCATTCCTTATATCATTGCCGGTCATGAAGTACATCATCATCTGGTATTAAAAGAGCAGTATCTAAATCTTTAATCCCGACATTATTTGTATTAAATTAAATAAGGATTATTTGCGTCCAAATTTTAATTAAAGATTCAATTCTTACTTGTCTTATAATTCGTTTTTTTTAACCTTATTATTAACAGTAACTTAGTATATTTTTTCTTTCGCCGAACTCCAAAATAACGCCCAAAACGCTCAAAACGGGAATAATATCTTTTCAATACTCGTTTTGGACTTTAGTTATTGAGCATTGTGATATGAGAAAGTGCCGGAGTGGAAATATTTATTAATTAAAAGAAATAGTCGCTAATGAATTTAGAGTATTTAATATTTAATATGATTGTTATAACAGGACCGCTGGTGTTTGGATCACTTAAGCAATTTTATTTTTGGGATCAGTGGAAAAGAGTATTTTTGTCCGTAGTTCTCATCGCTGTTCCTTTTCTTATATGGGATGCCCTGGTGGCCGGTAAACATTGGATGTTTAATCCGAAATATACCATGAATTTCAGAATAGCTAATCTGCCTATCGGAGAATGGTTATTCTTTATTACTGTGCCGATCGCCTGTTTATTTACATGGGAAATGATCATAAGGAGAAATGACGATTCTAAAATTAGATTCGGGAAAATTTTACAATATGCTGCTTTTATAATGCCATTTATTGGGATATGGTTTTTCGCTATTGGTAAGCAATATACGGGGCTAGTCTTCATTTTTCTCTCAATAGCAATATTTCTCGACTATTATTTAAAAACGGAATTAATAAATCAAAAACGTTTCTACTTGTATCTGTTTTTTATTGTTCTTTTTACATTGATTTTTAACGGATATCTGACTTGGCGCCCGGTCGTACTTTACGGCGAATCGTTTCAGTTAGGATTTAGAGTCTTTACAATTCCAATTGAAGATTTTGGATATGGAATTTCATTATTATTTATGTGTACCTCGATTTACGAGAGGTTAAAATCAAAAAAACAAACCACAGAATTTAATGAGATAAACTCTGAGAACTCCCAAAAGAAAGTCGTCACTGTAAAATGAACTGTTATAAATGGGTTATGAATGATAGAACAATATATAGAAATGAATCTAAAACCAGGGAGTAAACAGTCAATACCAAGCAGTATCTCTGAGTTCTCTGTGGTTAAAAAAAAAGAAGTTATACAGAAATCAAGAGGTTTAGGTTGAAAAAAATAATTGTTATCGGATCAGGATTTGGTGGTTTAGCCGTTGCCATCCGGCTTCAGGCTCAGGGATTTAATGTGACCATCATGGAGAAAAATGAGCAGGTCGGGGGACATTCTTCCCAACTTATCAAAGATGGCTATACCTTTGATATGGGGCCATCCCTGATTACCGCTCCCGATATTATTGAGGGAGTTTTCAAGGCGGCTGGAAGGGAAATGAATCAGTATCTTACTTTAAGAAAACTGGATCCATATTATCGCATATATTTTCATGATAAAACTTTTATCGACTACAATGGTGACGGTGACGCCATGAAACAGCAAATGGCAAAATTTTCACCTGAAGACGCACAAAATTATGATCGGTTTATGGAAGCCTGCCATGGTATATATGATGCGGTTATAACAGATGGGCTGGGTTCTCATCCTTTTATGAGTTGGAGAACGATGCTGAATTTTGTACCCAAAGCAATTAAACTGAATGCTTTATTCCCATCGTTTTCATTTGTAAAACGTTATTTTAAGCATCCAAAGAATAACTTCACCTTTTCCTTTCATCCGCTTTTTATCGGTGCGAATCCATTTCGAGCACCAAGCATCTATTTGATGATCCCATATCTTGAAAAAGCGGGTGGTGTATGGTTTACCGATGGGGGAATGTATTCTCTGGTTAAGGCTTTTGAAACGATTTTCACAGAACTGGGTGGTACGATCAAAACGAATCACGAAATTGATGAAATTTCAGTCGAGAATGGACGCACTAACGGGGTTGTCGCCAATAGTACGTTCTTTGAGGCAGATGCGGTTGTATCAAATGCTGACATCTCGCATACCTACAAACACATGATAAATTCAAGTCACAGAAAAAAATGGAATGATAAAAAAATTGATAAGGCAAAATATTCAATGAGCGCTTTTTTACTCTATCTTGGTGTGAAAAAACAATATCCTGAGTTATTACATCACACACTGATCTTATCAGAAAGATATAAAGCGCTTATAAAAGATATTTTTGATAAACAAATTCTGCCTGATGACTTCTCTATGTATCTTCATGCGCCAACAAGAACAGATCCTAATATGGCACCGGAAGGGGCAGAGAGCATGTATGTGTTGATTCCTGTAAGCAATCTGGCGGGAGATATTGATTGGTCAAAAACAAAAAAACCATTTACTGAAAAAGTCCTGGAATTTTTAGAGAATGATTTTGGTTTGAGAGACTTACAGCAAAATATCGAGGTGCTCGAAATTTTCACACCTGAAGATTTTGCGCAGAAGCGAAATTCCTTTTTAGGTACACCCTGGGGCTTGGAACCGCAATTGACACAAACGGCAGTATTCAGACCACATAATCGGAGTGAAGATGTGAAAGGTCTGTATTTTGCCGGGGCAGGCACACACCCGGGCGCAGGTCTGCCGGGAGTTTTACTTACAGCAGAAGTAACTGAAAAAGTTGTTCTTGAAGATTTGAGTAGTACTAATGAAACAAATAAGGCAAAACTTGGGGAATTAGTTTGATGGAATATGTAAACAAGCACAATCGTGCACAATTTAAGTATGCACGTTCATTAACGGCTCATTATTCGAAGAGCTTTTATCTGTCCACCCGTTTGCTCCCTCGTCGTAAACAGTGGGCAACATTTGCTCTATATGGTTTTTGTCGCCACATCGACAATTTAACTGATAATCCCAGAGACAGATCGGAAAGAGAGATCGTTCGTGAATTAAAATTTATTGAGTCAGAATTGAAAACCGCTTATCGGACAGGTGAATCAGAGCATCCGATTATTGGTCCATACGTATCTGTAGCGAAAGAATACGGTATTTCAAAAGAATACCCGCTTGACTTGATTAAAGGAGTGCAAATGGATACCCATAAAAATCGCTATGATACTTTTGATGAATTATATCTATTTGCCTATCGAGTAGCCGGGGTGGTCGGATTAATGATGACACCCTTACTGGGATATAAAGATCCGCAAGCGATGGAATATGCTGAAAATCTTGGTATTGCCATGCAGCTGACAAATATCCTTCGGGATGTAAAAGAAGACAAAGATATGGATAGAATCTATATTCCCCTCGAAGAAATCAGAATGTTTGGCCTTGAAGAAAAGCATTTCTTTGAAGAAATTATGTCTGAAAACTTCAAAAAGCTGATGAAGTTTCAGGTCGACCGTGCCCACCATTATTATGATGCAGCAGATAAAGGTATTAAAATGCTTGACCGGGATGCTCAGTTTGCCATATATTCTGCAAGTAAAATCTATCGCGGTATCCTCAGAAAAATAGAATTGCAGAATTATAATCCATTTAAGGGTAGAGTTTTTGTTCCACAGAGCAAAAAATTTCGGATTTTAATTGGTGAGGCATTGAGGACACGCCTATTACCTCAGATAGTATCAGCCAATGAGTAAGATGCTGGATGCTGGATCCTTGGTACTCGGTTCTCGTGATTGGACTGTTGAATTGTAAAGATAAGTCAGAAAAAACTTGACAAGAATTATAAAAAAACAAACCTTTTTTAAGCATCGAGCATCGAGCATCGAGCATCGAGCATCGAGCATCGAGCATCGAGCATCGAGCATCGAGCATCGAGCATCGAGCATCGAGCATCGAGCATCG
>Ga0209536_100004930_pt1 | contig 20981 bp, 19 predicted proteins | sample DeeMarSeWOR28_12_FD_187461 | JGI IMG/M metagenome (GOLD analysis project Ga0209536, IMG submission 187461) | Marine sediment microbial communities from White Oak River estuary, North Carolina - WOR-2-8_12 (SPAdes) (version 2) | ecosystem: Environmental > Aquatic > Marine > Intertidal zone >... | reverse complement strand
CCCTGGTTATTCCTTCCCTTTTATGATGAAACCAGTGCCAGAGAATCCTATGGCGGCGGACGCTTCCTGAATGTTGAATACCACGATGAAGAGGAATTGTATATCGACTTCAACCTGGCGTATAACCCGTATTGTGCCTATACCGATGCCTACCGTTGCCCCATTCCCCCTCCGGAAAATAAGGTAACCGTAAAAATCCTGGCGGGAGAGAAAAATTACCATGAAGCGCACGAGTGAAAGATCATAAACTGTTCATATTTACCCTTATAAAAAATCATTTGATTAATTTTACGGCTTATTGCGCGTGAAGAATTATGAAGATCTCATATACCTGGTTAAAAGACTATATTAAAATTACTGCGGATCCGGAAACTCTCGGACGGCAACTTACCGGTACAGGACTTGAAGTAGAGGCCATCGAGAACTATGAGGAGGTGGAAGGTAATCTGGAGGGACTCGTAGTAGGAGAAGTACTCACCTGCGAGAAACACCCGAATGCTGACAAACTTTCCATCACAACCGTTGACATAGGCAACGGTGAACCTTTACCCATCGTGTGTGGCGCACCCAATGTTGCATCAGGACAAAAGGTAGTGGTAGCTCCGGTGGGCACCACGCTGCACCATATTCAGGGCGAATCATTTGAGATAAAAAAGACTAAAATCCGGGGTGAGATATCGGAAGGGATGATCTGTGCTGAAGATGAGATTGGACTGGGCGAGGATCATTCCGGAATTATTGTACTGGATCCTGAGACGCGCGTGGGCAAAAGTGTCTTCAAACACTTCCAACCCTATACTGACAAGGTATTTGAAATTGGCTTGACACCCAACAGGGCAGATGCCACATCGCATATAGGGGTGGCACGTGACATACGGGCCATAACCGGAGAAGAAGTAGTGCTGCCCTCAGTGAAGGAGTTCAGGGTAGACAATCACGAACTGCCCATTGAAGTGATCGTTGAAAACACCGATGCCTGTCCCAGATATTCCGGCGTAACCATCAAAGGCGTGACCATCAAGGAATCTCCGCGCTGGTTGAAAAACAAACTGAAGTCAGTCGGCCTGTCACCCATCAATAATGTTGTGGACATCACCAATTTCGTGCTGCATGAATTTGGTCAACCCCTGCATGCCTTCGATGCCGATATGATCACCGGTAACAAGGTTATCGTAAAGACCCTGGAGGAAGGGGCTAAATTTGTAACATTGGATGAGATGGAGCGGGAATTACTGGCTTCGGACCTGATGATATGCAATACCGAAGAGGGCATGTGCATAGCCGGCGTTTTTGGGGGCATCAAGTCAGGAGTAACGGAAAAAACCAGGAATGTATTCCTTGAAAGTGCCTACTTCTCACCGGATTACATCAGGAGAACCGCACATTATCATGAGCTCAAAACGGATGCTTCTTTCCGTTTTGAACGGGGCACCGACCCCGAGATCACTGTCCATGCATTGAAAAGAGCAGCCATGTTAATCAAAGAACTGGCTGGTGGCACCATATCCTCAGATGTGGTGGATGTATATCCCAGGAAATTAAAGCCCTTCGAAATATCGGTCAGCTATGCCCACATAGACAGGCTTATCGGTCAAAAGATTCCGAAAAAAGAAATCAAAAGGATCCTGAACCTGCTAGACATTGAAATGAGTAAAGAATCCCAAACAGGATTTACAGCCCTTGTTCCGCAATACAGGGTTGATGTTTACCGCGAAGCGGATATCATAGAAGAGATCCTGCGCATCTACGGGTATGATAATATAGAGATCCCTGAAAACATAAGCAGCGGCTACCTGGCCGAATTCCCTCTGAAAGATCCTGAGAAGGTCCAGGGAAAGATCTCCGACCTGCTCTCTTCCATAGGATTCACGGAGATCATGACCAACTCGTTCACCACCAAGAAATACTCGGAAGCCATCCCTGCAACAAAACAGGGTGAGGATGTAGAGATCCTGAACCGGCTGAGTGAAGACCTGGGTGTTCTGAGACAGACGCAGCTTTTCACGGGCCTCGAAGTGATCGCCTACAATATTTCCCACCGCCAGAAAAATTTAAAACTTTTCGAGCTAGGCAAATCCTATGCAAAGCAGAAGGATAATTACCTGGAATATAACCAATTAAGTTTGTTCATGACCGGAGACTTCGAGGCAGAGAATTGGAGAAGCGATACCCGTAAAATTGAATTTCATGATCTTTACGAGGTTATTCAAAAAATATTACATAAATTTAATATCCACGATCCTGACATAAATTTTATGCAGGATGAGATTATTAAAGAGGGTATCACACTTTCCATTAATGGGAAGAAATTGATTACTTTTGGCTGGCTCAGAGAACAGGTTCTGAAGCAGGCAAATATTAAGCAAGATGTTCTTTACGGTGTTGTCGACTGGGATTTTTTCTTTGAAATAACCACAACGGAAATCACTTTTGAGCCGGTTTCGAAATATCCTGAAGTAAGGCGGGATCTTTCGCTCGTCATTGATAAAACCACTAGCTTCAATGATATTTTAAAAATTGCAAAAAAGAATGAGAACAAACTTGTGAGAAACATAAATGTTTTCGATTTTTATGAGGGTGAAAAGATCGACAAGAACAAGAAGGCTTACGCATTGAGTTTTATCCTCCAGGATAAGACAAAGACATTAAGCGATAAGGTTATTGACAGAACGATGCAGCACCTTATTAAGTTATTTGAAAATGAATTAGGAGCAATAATAAGAAAGTAGCAATGAACAGAGAAAAGCTCAATGTAAGTCTATCCAACCTTGAAAGAAAAATAAAAGTATTATTAAGCAGCCACAAAGATCTGAAAGAAGAATTATCCATTGCTAAATCAGAAAACCAGGAATTAAAAGAAATCATCAGGAAAAAAGATGATCAAATTATAGATTTTCAAAATAAATATAAAATTAGTAAAATTGTTAGGAATATTCGGGATGGAGAAGAAGATGCTTCTGAATTAAAAAATCAGATTAACGAATATATACGGGAAATTGACAAATGCATAATGCATTTATCTCAAGGGTAGAATATATTAAATTAAATGCGAGAGGTGCTTTCTATAAAAATCAAAATTGCTGACAGGGAATATCCCATGAAGATTGAGCCTGATGACGAAGAAGTGATCAGGAAAGCTGGCAAACTAATCAATGAAAAGATTAAATCATACGCTCAGCAATTCGGGATTGATGATAAACAGGATCTGTTGGCAATGGTCGCATTTGATATTCTGGTGGATAAAAGCCAGAAAGAAGAATATGATATTATTAACGACGAAACGATACTGGAAAGAATAAATTATCTGAATAATATAGTCTCCTCAGACCAAAAATCCTGATTTTCATTAGCCAGAGGCCATCACTCCAACCCGTGGTATTTTTTAAATATATATAATCATGGGTGATATTTCATTTATAATACTGACAGGAGCCGCCGGACTCGTTGTGGGCGTTGCGGCCGGGTATTTCATGCTGAAGAACGCACTTAAGAAGCATGAAATAAAAGCAAAGGAAAATGCCGATCTTATCATTAAAGAAGCGAATATCAATGCTGAAACCATCAAGAAAGATAAGATACTGGAAGCCAAGGAGAAATTTCTGAAGTTAAAGACAGAGTTTGAGGAAGAGGCCAACAAGAAAAAGAATTTTATCATCAGCAATGAAGCAAAGATCAAGCAGAGGGAACAGAATATTTCCAAGCAAATTGAACAATTAAAGCGCAAAGAGGATGAGATAGACAGCATGAAGGAGAACCTGAATGCGCAGATGGAGATCGTGAAAAAGCGCAAGGCCGAATTGGAAAAGGTGCGTCTTGAACAGATCAATGCCCTCGAAAAGATCGCAAATTTATCCAGAGAAGAGGCCCTGGAAAAGATGACTGAGAACCTGAGGAATGAAGCCCAGACCAAGGCTTCCTCCATGATCAAAGATATACTGGAAGAGGCCAAATTAACGGCCAACAAGGAGGCTAAAAATGTGATCATAAAAACACTTCAGCGGACGGCTACCGAACATACCATAGAAAATTGCGTATCGGTATTCAACATTGAGAGTGATGACATCAAGGGCAAGATCATTGGAAGGGAAGGCCGGAATATCAGGGCTTTGGAAGCTGCAACCGGGATTGAGATTATTGTTGACGACACCCCGGAGGCCATTATCATCTCCGGATTTGATCCCGTACGGAGGGAAATCGCCAGGCTATCACTCCACCGCCTTGTAGCAGACGGCAGGATACACCCGGCCAGAATAGAGGAAATCGTTGAGAAAACCAGGAAGAACATCGAGGAAGAGATCGTGGAACTTGGTGAACGAACGGTCATCGACCTCGGCATACACGGCTTGAACCCGGAATTGATCAAGATGGTAGGTCGCATGCGATTCCGTTCTTCCTACGGGCAGAATCTCCTGCAGCATTCCAGGGAGGTGGCCAAGCTTTGCGCTACCCTCGCTTCGGAATTGGGCCTGAATTCAAAACTTGCCAAACGGGCTGGTTTATTGCATGACATCGGGAAAGTTTGGCCGGATGAGCCCGATCAGCCACACGCCATCGTAGGCATGGAACTGGCCAAAAAATATAAGGAAAACCAGGAAGTGTGTAATGCCATTGGTGCCCACCATGATGAAATTGAAATGACGAGCATGATCTCGCCGCTGATACAGATTGCAGATGCCATATCAGGTGCCCGGCCTGGAGCACGCCGCGAGGTGATGGAGTCCTACATCAAACGTTTAAAGGAACTTGAAGAACTTGCCCTCGGATTTGAAGGGGTGAATAAATGCTATGCCATCCAGGCGGGTCGTGAGTTGCGTGTACTTGTCGATGCAGAATCAGTTTCGGATGAACAATCCGGCAAGCTTTCTTTCGAGGTTTCCCAGAAAATTGAAAAGGAGATGCAATACCCGGGACAGATCAAGGTAACCGTGATCCGGGAAACCCGGGCCGTGAGTTATGCGAAATAGATAAAATCAACATCCCACTCAAAGCATGTCACAGAACTCAGGTTTTGTGACATGTTTGTTTATGCGCATCCAATTATCTTACATTCGAATGGTTCCGTCATGGATGGCATGCACCGAGTGTGCAAAGCCTATGCCCTTTACTTTTTTAATGCCTTCACCATAGTCTCGCCAATATCCGCCGGAGATTCCACGACATGGATCCCGCACTCCTCCATGATCTTCATCTTGGCCTCGGCGGTATCTGCCGCTCCGCCAATGATGGCCCCGGCATGGCCCATCCTTCTGCCTGGAGGTGCAGTCTGACCCGCAATGAAACCTACCACAGGTTTTGTGCCATGTTCCTTGATATAATGGGCAGCATCAGCCTCCATACTTCCACCGATTTCGCCGATCATAATGATCCCTTCTGTTTCCGGATCCTCCATGAGCAGCTTTACCGCATCCAGGGTGGTTGTTCCTATGATGGGATCCCCTCCTATTCCTATGCAGGTGGATTGTCCCATGCCTGCCTTGGTGACCTGGTCAACAGCCTCATAGGTCAGGGTGCCAGAACGGCTGACGATGCCGATAGATCCTTTTTTATGAATGAAACCTGGCATTATGCCAACCTTCGCCTCTTCCGGGGTGATTACCCCCGGGCAGTTGGGCCCTACCAGTACGGCATCTTTATCTTTCAGGTATGATTTCACTTTAACCATATCCCGGGTAGGTATGCCCTCGGTGATCGTTACGATAACCTTTATCCCCGCATCGGCGGCCTCTATGATGGCATCGGCGGCAAATGCCGGTGGCACAAAGATAACGGATACGTCAGCGCCGGTCGATACAACAGCGTCTTTCACGGTATTGAATACCGGTCTATCGAGATGCATTTGTCCCCCCTTGCCAGGGGTGACCCCACCTACAACGTTAGTACCATAATCGATCATTTGCGTGGCATGAAAGGTTCCCTCCGAACCGGTAAATCCCTGGACAATGATCCTGCTGTCTTTGTTTACTAAAACACTCATAATAATATCTTATAATTGAGGTTGATCCCAAATGTTGGACAAATTTAATGTTTTCTGCAACACCGGCAAGAATGTGATAATCATTCTTTCTTCAGTAATGAAAAATACAGGTATGCAAATCCTGTGTCATTCGTATCTCAGGGAATTGACCGGATTAACCAAGGAGGCCTTGGCTGCATGATAGATGACTGTTAAAAGGGTTATGATCAATACAAAAGATATGGCTATAAGTACGATGCCTGCCCCAATCTGTATCCTGTAGGCGAAATTTTGCAACCAGCGCTCCATCACCAGGTAACTCGAGGGGATGGCGATCAACAGGGATATTACGATCAACTTCAAATTCTCCTTTATGAAGAGGGTCACAACCTGCCTCGAAGATGAGCCTATTACCTTTCGTATCCCAATTTCTTTGGTCCTTTGCAGTGTATCAAAGGCTGAAAGGCCAAAAAGTCCGATACTGGCAATGAACATCCCAAGGAAGGTAAAAACGGAAACAATACGACTCAGCTTGATCTCAGATTTATACAATTTGTCAACTTCCTGGTCCAGGAACTGGTATACAAAGGGCATTTCAGGCACCAGTGCTTTAAGCGTAGTCTGCATATAATCCAGCGCTTCGGTGGGATCACCAGGGGCTATCTTGAACAGAAGGTAAGCATACCATGAAGGATTCTGGCTGATCACCAGTGGGCCTATCCTGTTATGTAATGAGGCGAAGTTAAAATCGTCCACCAGCCCTACGACCGGGCCCAGGGTAATTCCATCGTGTTTTACCCGTATGTTTCTGGAGAAAAGCGTCTCCGGGGTCTCTCCGAGGGCATGCATGCCGGCTTCATTTACAATATATTCCGTAACCTCAGGGGAATATTCCTTATTGAACATCTTGCCCGCTTCAATATCCAAGCCCATGGTACTGAAGAAATCTTTGTCTGCGTGAAGGAAGAACATCTCCACGTCTTCGGGTGAATAGGACATGGTATTACTTACCCCCTCAGTAAAATCTATATGAACCGGAAGCTGGGAAACCGCAGAGGAATTGATGATTGCATGGTGTTCCTTCATGCGTTCCTTGATGACTTCAGATCTCTGGATCATAGCCTGGTTGTAAAACGGGATGGCCACGATGTGTTCTTTATCAATCCCCAGGTCTTTCGACAGCATATAATCCAGCTGACTATACACCACCAGAGTACCTATGATCAGAAAAATGGAAATATAGAACTGGAAAACAACCAGCGTCTTTCTGAACCGGGTGGCGGATATGGACCTGGAGAATTTACCTTTCAGTACTTGTTCCGGCATATACCTTGATAGAAAAATGGCAGGATAGAAACCGGAAAACAATGCTACAGCAAACACGAAAAGCACATAGTACATCCAGGTTTTTTCGGCAAAAAAGAATCCATAGCTCAACTGCATATCTATAAGCCTGTTAAAATAGGGCCTGAACAATTCGATGATCCCAAGCGCCAGGGCAAAAGCGATGAAGGCTATTAACAGCGACTCACCCAGGAATTGATAGATCAGATGGGTTCTGTACGCTCCAAATATCTTTCTCAGACCCACTTCTTTGGCCCGCTCCAGGCTGCGGGACGTTGCCAGGTTGACGTAATTTATGCATGCGATAATGAGAATAAAAACAGCGATACTGGAAAAAAGAACCACGTATTTTGTATCTCCATTGGCCTCCAGCTCCATTTCCATATGGGATTTTAAATGGATATCGCTTAGGGGCATTAGAGGCATAAGCTTTCTCAGGGCCTTTTCCTGCTCCGGATTTCCTTCTCCTCTGATCTCTACCAGATAATCTCCGATTTTCTTGCCAAATGCCTCAATATCTACGTGCTCTCTCAAAAGAAAATAGGTATTGAAAACCACTCCATTCCATTCTGCCTGTTTCTCAAATGGATGGCTCTCCATGGACACCATAACATCAAAATGAAAATGCGTATTTAACGGGATGTCTTCAATAACCGTACTGACTATGAAATCACTGGTGTTGTTCAGGTTTATCGTTTTGCCAAGACAGTCTATGGTGCCGAAATATTTTTCTGCAGTTTTCCTTGTGATCAGCACCATATTGCCTTCATTCAATACCTTTTCCGGATGGCCTGCCAACATTTTGAACTGAAAAACCTCTAAAAATGTAGAGTCTCCATAGTAGACCTTCTGATCAGGAAAGATGTCATCCTTAACGAGCACGTAGTTTTTACTTCCCGAAAACTGTGCATTGTAGATCCTGGTACTTTTATCAATCTCAGGAAACTGAGCAGGAAATGTCCTGTGTACCAGGGGATAATTTGTAGCCAGTAACCGTTCCAGATCCCCTTCCGGGAATGACAATGAAATCCTGTAGATCTTTTCATACTCCGGAAAATGCCTGTCAAAGCTTAATTCGAATCTTACATACGAATAAATCATGATCACTGCTGCGATACCGATGCTCAACCCGACAATATTAATGGTACTGTGCAGCAGGCTCTTTCTGAGGCTTCTCAAGGCAATAGAAAAATAATTCGCAATCACTTTCCTTAAAAAATTTTTTGAATACAGGTTCTAATTGCGTGCCAAAAAAACTAATACCTTGTTTCTGCCCCTATTTATCTTTATGAGTTATTAAAATTTGTTCAATTATGGCCATCATCGTCCGTGAGCGGTCAGTTGCTGACCGTCTTTAAGCCGATTGATATAAGGCTATAAGCTTGAATTAAATCCTATAATTTTCAATTCCTTTCCAATTAGGAAAAGTAAGATTTTGTAGATTTACAGAACATGAGTTTCGTTTATCCTCAGTTTCTGTATGGTCTTTTAGCCCTTGGGATTCCCATAATAATTCATCTGTTCAATTTCAGAAAAGCGCGGAAGGTCTATTTCTCAAGTAACCAGTTTCTGCTGAGTATCAAGAAGGCTACGAGTACAAAAATGAAAGTCAAGCATTACCTGATTCTTTTATCCAGGCTGTTGTTCGTGCTCTTCCTTGTATTCACATTTGCCCAACCCTTCATCCCTGCCAAGGAAAAAAATATTCAGAGTAATATGGCCATAATATACCTGGACAATTCCTACAGCATGTCGAATTACGTAGATGATGACCAGACGGCCTTTGAAGCTGCCATTTCATTTATAGAGATTATCCTGGATGTATATCCTCAAAATGCACAATTTTTATTGTTGACCAATGATTTTGCCCCATATTCCAATACCTCCAAATCGAAAAATGAAATATTGGAGTTGATCACGGAAATCAATCCCAGCGGCATATCCAGGACAGCCGGGGAAGTGATCCGGCGGATTGAGGGCAACAGCCAGTTTGAAAGTGCAGCAGACATATACTGGCTCTCTGATTTTCAAAAATCTACCAGTGGCGACATATCCTTTCTGGCCAGTGATACGTCCTACAATCTTTTCCTGATCCCTATGATGTTCAACAGATCCTCCAATGTTTACGTGGATTCCCTTTACCTTTCCAATCCATTCCTAATTCAAAGCGAGACCAACAAGCTCAATGTTGTTTTGAAAAACGATGGTGGAGACCTTATTGAAGATCTACTGATCCGCCTGGCCATCAATGATATACAGACAGCCAATGGAAGCCTGAGCCTGGATCCCTACAGCAATGCACAAATAACTTTCGATCTTACAATGGATCTGGATAAATTCAATTACGGCCGGGTCAGTTTTGAAGATTTCCCCGTAACTTTTGATAATGATTTTAATTTTGCACTTACCTTATCGGACCGGATCTCCGTGGTTGAGATAAAAAGCAATGACAGCACTACTGTAATTGAACGGGTTTTTGGCAATCAAAGGATCTTTAACTTCCGATCCTATCCAAGCAGCAACCTTGACTATAATGACCTTTTGAAGGCCGACCTGCTGATTCTGAATGAATTGCAGGAGCTTGAGCTTACCGCCAATAATATTTTTTCTGAGTTCCTGAATCAGAATGGTGATCTCCTGTTCATTCCCTCGGCCCTGATGAATGGTGCTTCCTTTGAGGCACTGCTTGGTCCCTTGCAGTTTATCCCTGACACTTTGCAGAGCAGTCAGAAACTGGATAACCTGGACCTGGCCAATCCATTCTTTTCTGAGATTTTTGAAAGCAGTGATGAAGCGTTCGACATGCCTTCTGCCAGAGCAGTCATAAACATAACCGGATCAAATGAAAACCTGATTAAATTCAGGGATGGAAAGAATTTCCTCTCATTCAGGCAGTTACATAACAAATTGTACCTTATGGCCGCTCCACTTCGGCCGGATTATACCAGTCTGGCCTCCCATGCGATTTTTGTGCCGATTATGTACCGCATGGCCATGCTCAGTAAGAAAGAATTTGACCGCCTCTACTACACCCTTGAGGAATCCACTATAAAAATAACCACAGACTCCATCGGTGGGGAATCGATAGTCAGGTTAAAGAATCCCGGCAAGGAGATTATTCCGGGAGCGCGGATAGCGGGGAATGACCTGATGCTCGACATCCCGAAATTCGAATTGATACCGGGACATTATGCCATTGAAATTGAAAACCGGCACGCCGGGACCATCGCATTTAATTCAGATAAAAGTGAGTCGCTATTATCACAATACGACATTGAAAATTTAACAGACCTGACAGAGGAAAATTCTTACGTTAGGCTTTTTAATACGAAAGGATTTGATAATTTTGACAAAGAGATCAAGGAAAAATACCTGGGTATTCCATTGTGGAGAATAACCCTGATCCTGGCGCTGATTTTTTTATTCATTGAAATATTGCTAATCAGATTTTTGTAACCATATTGTTTTTAGTTTTTACCGATCGCAAGTCCATTATGTCTGCCCTTTTCCGGCAAGGGAACATGACATATAAAACATTAAACTGATGAATGTTCTTATCAAAGATGCACTGATACTTCACAAGGGTTCCCCGTACCACAGGAAGAAAAAAGATATTCTGCTGTCCAGGGGCAAAATAAAAAAGATTGGAACTGACCTGAAAGAGGATGGGAAAGTTATAGAAGGAAGGAAACTCATGGTCTCTGTTGGCTGGTTCGACATGCGCACCAATTTCTGCGATCCCGGACTTGAACATAAAGAGGATATCATATCGGGATGTGAGGCGGCTGCCGCCGGAGGGTTTACCGGCGTAGCATTACTTCCCAATACATTACCTTCCATACAATCAAAAAACGACATAGGGTATATTCTGGCGAAAGCCGAACGCTGCCTCACGGATGTGTACCCTTATGGATCAGTCACACGGGACAACAAAGGCGAAGAAATTACCGAAATGATCGATCAGTATACTGCTGGTGCGATTGCTTTCACCGATGGCGAACAACCCATCTGGAATACGGATATCATGCTCAAGGCTTTGCAGTATGTTGAGAAATTCAAGGGGCTCATTATCAATGTTCCTCAGGAGAAATGGCTCAACAAGCTGGGGCATATGCATGAAGGGCATACCAGTACCATTATCGGCACCAAGGGTATGCCCAGGATTGCAGAAGAGATAATGATAGAGCGGGACCAGAGAATTCTTGATTATGCTGGAGGAAGGGTACACTTTTCCAACATTTCAACTGCCGATGCGGTGAGGTTGATCCGGCAGGGAAAAAAGAAGGGCATGGACATCACCTGTGATATTGCAGCCCATCAGATTGCCTTCCAGGATGCTGACCTGATTGATTTTGACACCAATCTAAAGGTAAATCCACCGTTCAGGGAGAAAAGGGACATCAATGCCTTACTTAAGGGCCTGGAAGAGGGTACCATCGATATCATTACTTCGAGCCATTCTCCCCAGGATATCGAATCCAAGGTGCTTGAATTTGACCATGCTGACTTTGGCATCATCGGGTTACAGACGATGTACCCGTTGCTTATAGAGGCATTTGATCCCAATGGCTGGAATGTATTCCTGGATAAGATCACCATAAATCCCAGGTTACGCCTGGGACTCCCGGTACCAGATATCGCAGAGGGTGCGGATGCCAACATAACGGTTTTCGATCCTTCAGCCGAATGGATGTTTGACGAACATTCCAACCTCTCCAAGTCACATAACTCTCCATTTTTTGGCAAGAAACTGAAGGGAAAAGTAGTCGCGGTGTTTAATAAAGACAAAGAAAGGATATTCTAACTGTTTTCTTGAAAAATCTGCATCCGATTCAAACGGTTTCATTCAAATACGGCGGGATCGCCTCCCTCTTATCCATTATTCTGTTTCTGATCCTGTATTACGCCGGGAGAAATCCATTGCTGATCCCCGCATTTCTGGACTTCAGGATCTTGCTTTTCCCGATCTTCCTGGTTTTCAGTATCAGGGATTTTAAGGAGAATCACAACAAGGGCGCCTTGCATTTCTGGCAGGGCTTCAGCATCGGGCTCATGGTGATCCTGACCATTGCCCTGATCATGTCGGTTTTCATTATGGTATTTGGCACCTGGGTAGAGGCCGATTTTGTGGCAGTATTCATACAGTCCTCGATCGAACAGATTGAATCGGCAAGGGAGAAGATCACTACGGCGATTGGAGAGGAGGAATTGACCAAAGTTCTCGAATTATTACCATCCACCACTTTATTCGACCTCGCATTCGATTATTTCTTGAAAAGTTTGCCTTATGGCTTATTTTTAACTATTATCATATCGCTAATTCTCAGAAAGAAACCTAATTTTTAATACTATGGAAAAAAATGGCCTTTTTAATCACGCCCTCAAATTCGGATTCATAATTGGGGTTGTGAACATTATTATTGGTGTACTCGCCTATATGGTTGGAGAAGCATTAATGGTTAAATGGTGGTTCGGATTAGCAATCCTGATCATCAATATAGCCTTGATCGTTTACAGTGGCAATCAATACAGGTCCTCCATTGGCGGCTTTATGAATTTTAAGACTGCGTTTTCTGTTACCTTTCTAACTTTCCTGGTAGCAGGGATTATCGGCACCATCTTCAATATCCTGCTGTATCAGGTAATTGACCCTGAACTTCCTAGCAGGCTGACCGCAGCTGCCATTGAACAGACCGAACAGATGATGACCAATATGGGTGCTCCGGCCGACAGGATGGATGAAACGCTTGCGGGCGTTGAAGACCGCATGGCAAATCAATTTTCATTGATGGGACAGGTCAAAGGATTTGGCATCGCCCTTATCATCTATGCCGTTTTATCCCTTATCCTGGGTGCTATCCTTAAAAAATCTGAAAAGGTTGACAGTGCCATGTGATTTGGTTTCCTGGATACTACAGAAGAGAAAAACCTCCGGGCCGCATAAAAATCCCTGGAGGTTTTTTATTTTCACGGTATCCATAATTTTTTATATAATTTATTTAATTTGGCCTTGAATTCATCAACGTATGGCTGAGATCCCCGACATATCCATCATAGTGCCGGTATTCGATGAGGAAGAATCGATTCCCGAATTAAGTGCATGGATTGGCAGGGTAATGAAAGAAAACGCATTTTCCTATGAGATCATCTTCATCGATGACGGCAGCAAGGATACTTCCTGGAAGGTCATAGAATCACTTACTGAAAAAGACGCGCATATTAAAGGCATACGGTTCAGCAGGAATTACGGCAAATCGGCCGCCCTGGACACAGGATTTAAAGCTTCTTCCGGAAAGGTGGTTATTACGCTGGATGCCGACCTGCAGGACAGTCCTGATGAGATTCCCGGATTATATCAGATGATAACCCAGGAAGGGTTTGATCTGGTTTCCGGCTGGAAGAAAAAAAGGCGCGATCCGTTATCCAAACGCCTCCCTTCGAAGTTTTTTAACTTCGTAACAAGGAAAATATCGGGCATCAGGTTGCACGATTTTAATTGCGGACTGAAAGCCTACGATTCAAGGGTTGTCAAAAACATCAGGTTGTATGGAGAAATGCACCGTTATATTCCGGTAATTGCCAAATGGAACGGATTTGACAGCATTGGGGAAAAGATTGTAACACATTATCCCAGAAAATTCGGCCGGACAAAATTCGGACTTGAACGCTTCATCAATGGATTCCTGGATCTTATCTCCATCACTTTTGTAATGCGTTTCGTTAAGAAACCCATGCACTTCTTCGGTACACTGGGAACCTTATCCTTTCTTTTTGGCTTGTTCATGACGATATGGATCATTGGCGTGAAGATCTACCAGATACAACACCATTTACCCGTTCGGGAAGTAACCAGTCAGCCTTTATTCTTTCTTGCCTTGGTTGCCCTTATCGTCGGCATGCAGATGTTCATGACCGGATTCCTGGCGGAGATCATGACCCTCAATTCGGATAAAACCACGCAATACCTTATCGTCGATAAAAAAGGTTTCTAAATATTCATGAATCGGCAGTATTCCATCATCATTCCAATCTATAACCGTCCAGATGAGATTGATGAACTGCTGGAGAGCCTCACGCAACAGACCTATAAAAACTTTGAGGTGATCGTGGTAGAAGATGGCTCCTCGCTCAAATGCGATAAGGTAGTCGAAAAATATGTCCATGAACTGGATATACAATACTGCTACAAGGAAAATGCCGGGCAGGGTTTTGCCCGCAACTATGGTTTCGAAAGGGCCAGGGGGGAATACTTTCTTGTATTCGATTCCGATTGCCTTCTTCCGGATACCTATATGGAATCTGTAAATGCCAGTCTGAACAGCAATTTCCTGGATGCCTACGGGGGACCGGACAAGGCGCATGATTCTTTCACAGCGGTGCAGAAAGCCATTAATTTTTCCTTGACTTCCACCCTGACCACCGGGGGTATCCGCAATAAAAAAAAGGCCATGGGCGGATTTGAGCCAAGAAGCTTCAATATGGGCATATCCAGGGCTGTATTTGAAGCGACCGGAGGATATATCATTCCCTTTAAAGGAGAAGATATAGAATTCAGCACCCGCATTAAAAAAATGGGATTCAGCACCGGGCTCATCCCGGAAGCCTTTGTCTATCATAAACGCAGGACTTCCTGGCCGGCCTTTTTCAGACAACTTCATTTTTTTGGAACGGCCAGGATCAATATTGCCAGGTATTTCCCGGAGCAATTGAAACTGGTACATTTTTTTCCTGCCTTCTTTACCCTTGGGCTGGCTCTGCAGGCAATTCTCTGGTTTCTGTTCCCTAAAGTCGCCGAGGTAATAACGGTACTGTATGGCATATACTTTATCATCCTTTTCCTGGATGCACTGCTAAAAACACGAAATCTCTGGACCTCAATACTGGGGATCTGGGCCGCATTCCTGCAACTTACCGCCTATGGATTGGGATTTATGCAGGAATTGTTTATACGGATATTTAAAAAGTAACAAATTTTAAAACTTTTTAAAGGGGAGTATCATCTATAGTCCGGAAGCTTCATAAATCAATGGCAGAAACATTACGAGACATCGCCTTATACCACAGTGAGTGCCTGGTTGAAAAATCGCAAAAAGGCGATAATCATGCCTTTGGCAAGCTGGTGGGATTGTGGTTCAAGAGGATCTACAACGTTGCTTTGAAATATTTTGGTGAACATGACCTGGCCATGGAGGTTACCCAACGCACCTTCATTGCGGTGTACAATAATCTCGATAGCATTAAAGAAGTGAAGAGTTTTAAGTACTGGCTATACAAGGTGGCCATAAACCAGTGTCATGAGGAGGAAAGGCGGCAAAAGCGCAGGACCTGGTTCTCCATATTCCAGAGTGATGATGCCAAAAGGATGGAAGAAGTAAATTTTCAGCCTGAAAAAGAGTTTCAACAAAAGGAAACAGAAGAAATAATGGGAAGCATTTTGAAAACATTACCGGAAGAACAAAAGGTCGTCATTATAATGAAAGAATACGAGGGTATGAAATTCCGGGAAATTGCCGAGACGCTTGGGATCTCGGAAAATACGGCCAAATCAAGGCTTTATTACGGGCTGAAAAGCCTGCGGAAAACAATTGAAAATAGTGGATTGAACTTACAATATAATTATTAATCATGGGAACAGAAGATTTTAACAAAGACCTGATCACCTACCTGTATGACGAGATGTCGACAGAGGAAAGACAGCAATTTGAAATAGCCATGGAAAACAATCCCGAGTTGAAAAGGGAGTTCGAGGAATTACAGGAAATGAGAAAAGGATTGGCTCAGATCCGGGATAAGGAGGTTATGGAACCATTCTTCCTGTGGGGAAAAAATGGGGCAGCCTCATTGGGGAACCTGTTTAAAAGACGCAGTCTGATGATGTTCAGGCCATTTATTGCTGTGGCCGCCTCACTGGTCATAGTTCTAATCATTGGTTATCTGACCAATTTCTCGATAAACTACAAAGATAAAAGCCTGTATATAGGATTCAATAATGAGAATACCCAACAGGAGGGGATGTTCACCCAGGAGGAAGTGGCACAACTTGTCAATCAGGAGATCGCCAAAAACAATGCCTATATATTTTCCAAACTGTCTGAAACGGAGAACAGTTTTGACTCCAGGTTTGCGGCCCTGGAATCATCCCAAAAAATGCCTGACATACCTTCCTATCTCGACCGGGATGTAGTCACCCGGAAAGAGTTGGATGTATTCCTTTCCAATGTAAGGAGTAATAACCTGAAGGTGCTTAAGACCTACCTGGAATCTTCCAGTGCCCAGCAGCAGGATTACTTCCAGGCCGTATTGACCGAGTTTTCAGATTATGTGGAAACCCAAAGGGAGGAAGACCTCCGGCTGATCCGAAGAAGCCTGATTAACTTACAGGAAACGCAGCAGACCCAGAAGGAAGAAACGGATCAGATCCTGGCCAGCATATTGACTACCGTTAACAATCAAGAAAATTAAAAGGAGAAATATGTGGACCATCCATAGTGTGTATGGTTCGTTCAAAACTGATAAAATAATTAGGAAAACAATTAAAAATTTAGATATGAAAAAGTTAACAATACTATTAATACTACTTATCAGCGGCAGTGCAATTGCCCAGGATATAGATGAGGAAAGGATGAACAGGGATCTTGAGATTTCCAAAAATGTACTGGCTACCCTGTTAAAAGGTGAATCCGATTCCTGGTATGGCTCCAGCTCCATAGATGCCTCATATGTTGAGAATTATGGGGTGATATTTACCATACCCAGGCATTATTCCATGATCCATATCGCCCCTGCAAAGCCTGTGGTGGCTCCACGCGTACGGGTGCAAACCAGAGGAGCGGGGGATGAAGTGATCGTGTATGAGGAACAAATTAAGGCCTATGCCGAGGAAGCTGAAGAAATTGCCAGGAAGCAGGAAGAGCTGCTCAAAAAACAGGAAGAACTGGTTAAAAAACAGCAGGAACTTACTGAAGAGGAAAAGCAGGAACTGGCTGATGCCATGGCGCAGATAGAATTTAAGGCACAGGAAATTGCAGAGATCGCAAAAGAAGCTGAAGAACAGGCTGTTCAATGGTCCATGCAGTATTCTGAAAATGTGGAAGCATCCATGCAAAAGTCCGAACAGGCCATTATAACCTTCCTGGCAGATTATTCCGACCTGATCGGACAGCTTAAGCCCACAGACAACATCCTGGTGAAACAGGAGTCACCCTTTGAAACGGAGGTGTTTCTCTATGGATTGGGTGAATCCGACGATGTCTGGGTGGATGCCGAGGTAGATGTAGATACGGATAACGAAGCGTCGTCGGGAATTTATGGCGGCAAACCTGGAAAAGGGTCAGGATTCTCTGCCGAAGTATCCAAGAAAGTTGTTACGGACTATAAGACCGGGAAAATCAACTTTGACACTTTCAAGGAGAAAGTGATCATTAAGAGAGCCGAACCTTCAAGAAAAAGTGCAGACCTGGATATGTTTGCCAATATCTTCAAGCAATATTACAGTCCGAAAATGTCCAAGACCTTTTTCACCGAACGTACGCCCTCCTATGAGATCCTGGACAATTTTGGCGTGATATATACGGTCAGCACCTATTCATCCTATGTCGATGGCAGGTATTATAGTATGCCCATGCTCAATAAGGAGAAAGTAAGTTCAGAAGAAAGAAAGGCAGCCATAGAAGAGCTTTATCCTCAATTTGAAACCGACATCAAATCATTCATTGTCGACTACGGAAGGACCATTCGCTCAATGGAATCTGACGACATGCTCTTATTGAAAATCAAGATGACAAAGTGCGAGGATTGTACGATCCCTAAAAGCATTGATGTGTCCGTAAAGATGAACGTCCTTCAGCAGTTTGATCAACAGAAAATATCCAGGGATAAGGCATTGGCCTCCATAGAAATAAAAAAGAACTTCAACAGCACGAACTTCTAATAAAAAGATTTAGTAATGGATAACCGAGCCGGCTGGGTTTTACCTGGCCGGTTTTTTTATTCTGCATAATGCGAGGTATGCCAATCGTTGTATTCATTTACCACACGGAGCAGGTTTTTCTCGTTCCATCCCATACTTTTTATTCTGGCAGCCATTTCTTCATGATCACTCATAAAATCCCGCAAAATATCTTGCTCCTTAAGTTTGATATGCCCCGATATATCGGTACTCACCTTACCGTACAACGTATCGCCCTGGTTAAGCACTACGTAGGACACATTACTTTGCGCCTGCAGTTCCAATGTACATCCCACGAATAATACAATGGCGAGGATCTGATTTGCCTAAGGACGAATTAACCTTGGATTCATCGGTCTGGCAGAAAGTGCCAGTTCGGGCTTTTGACAAGCATCATACGCTACGAAAAGATCGATCAACTTACTTTCCTTGTAGTAATAGTAGTTGAACTTTTCTACATCGATTCTTGAAAGCGTACAATCCGAATCATTGAAAATGGCCTTCAAAGTACGTATCAGGTACTTTTCATGCAGTTGAATAATCAATCCATCTTCAATTTCCACGAAAAACAAATCCTGGTTGTCATTAAGAGACTCAGAACCATACTCCAGCCGGGAGGTATAGAGGGTCATATTACCATCATACACCTTTTTAAGGAAAATATACTGATCCATGTTATTCAGCCTTATCCTATATGATATCAAACTGAAACTCTCAGCAATTACAGCTTCGACGCGTAATGGATCATACTCCTTGTATGCAGATTCCCCTTCCTGACGGAAGTGTATGGATGTATACAGCTTTTTTTCTGCCGATTTTTTAATATATCCATGCAGGGTATCATAGGAGGCTGTAATGAGCATACCTTTCGTCTCTTTTCTGTCCTTAGCCTTGACAGAAACCAAGCATCCAAAAAGGATGAACAATATTAACAATATCCGCTTCACAGTAATCATAGCTACTAAAAAATGTGAACAAAATACGGATGGTCAGGTTTGTGATATAATTATACGGAAAGATAGCTGGTAATTCAATTTACATTTTAATCTGGTTGTTTAATTGTAATTCTGATAATATATCCCGGTTCTTTTAGAAAGGTAAACCCCAGGGGCAATTTTTTTTTGCCCATGCGGAAATATTTCCGGTTCATCCTCCTTTTTCTATATCCGGAAAACGGAAGGGGGCGTTTGGTAGTACAATCTGCAGGATGGAAATATGCCGTTAATAAAATTGAGCCGATATGCAATTCGCCCTGATAAGCCCTGACTTCAGCGCATTCAAAGACCTGTGTGATGCCATACTCTTTAACCCTGTGATCAGATCGGCAGGATTTGAGGATGGATTTACGGTGGTTGTTAACCTGGAAAGAAATAATCTTGCCGAATTTGCCGACCTGATCCGAAACCACAAAGTCGATGTGGCCGAGCTGTCTGTCGCGTAGGATAAAATTCCCGGATACTTCATACATAAATACCTACTAAAAACCTCATACAGGCAATATTAAGCCAATGATGGGCTGATTAGTGTTCATTTTCGTACACCTAGCGCAGCCCTACTGATCCTTACCGGTCAAAATCAGGAATTTTTCAAATTTCCCTCTGTTTTCAATACAAAATACAGGCCTGTGTCCGGTTTTGATACATGTTTTCAGGATCTACTATTTTATAACTGGCTGACTATCAAATGCTTCAAAAGTTTGGCACGGGCTTGGCATTTTTCATGGTGAGATTATATTACTAAATCATACACCGAAATCATGAAAAAAGCTGAAATATACAAGGTACCTGCCTTACACTTAACAATTATTACACTGATTTTCCTGAATCTGGGGGCCCGATTTGTCAACAGAGATCCCAGGAAAACGAGATTTCCATTTATGCTATGATAACGAGTAGATCAAGCACAACTTTTGGTTGAACGTTAATTTCCGATCACCTCTGCTTTCTTAGTTCCTTCGTGATCCCGCCGCCGGCGGGATCATCCTTTTTATTATCCCATAATTATTTCCACTACATTTTCACTTCCCGCTTCAAAGATCGGGATCAGGTTATCAGTCACCTTCCTGCCATTAATCGATATGGATTTAACACCTTTGCTAACGTGCTGTGGATTCTTCACTTTTATCCTGTAGAGGGCACCCCTGAAACGTCTGTCAATATCAAATCCATTCCAGTCATCCGGAATACACGGATTGATCACCAATCCATCATAATCGGGCTGAATTCCTAAAATATACTGGGTAATCGCGTAATAGTTCCATGCTGCCGTTCCGGTCAACCATGAATTTTTGGCTTCTCCAGGGGTAAAAGCATCTTTTCCGGCAATCATCTGGGCATATACATAGGGTTCGGTTTTGTGCAGCTCGCTGATCTCTTCGAGAAATGAAGGGGCAATCTTTCTATAGTATTCGTATGCACGTGTACCTCTTCCAAGAAGGGTTTCACCGATCATGATCCAGGGATTGTTATGACAGAAGATGCCAGCGTTTTCCTTGTAGCCGGCAGGATAGGTGGATATTTCACCGTATTCGATTACATAGCGTGTAAAGGCTGGATTATTCAGTACGATACCGTGCTCACAGTCCAACCGTTCCTTCACTGAATCCAAGGCAATTTCAGCCCGTCCATCTTCCAGTCCTATCCCTGCCATAGTACAGAATCCCTGCGACTCGATGAATATCTTACCTTCCTCATTTTCTTCACTCCCCACTTTGTTTCCATAAAAGTCATAGGCCCT
>Ga0209536_100004929_pt1 | contig 20981 bp, 20 predicted proteins | sample DeeMarSeWOR28_12_FD_187461 | JGI IMG/M metagenome (GOLD analysis project Ga0209536, IMG submission 187461) | Marine sediment microbial communities from White Oak River estuary, North Carolina - WOR-2-8_12 (SPAdes) (version 2) | ecosystem: Environmental > Aquatic > Marine > Intertidal zone >... | reverse complement strand
ACTCAGGATACCTTTTCCGGTTCGATCCGGCCATTCCCCGTGTGGAGGTCCTCGACCGAATCACTTCACTGCCTTCGAAACGGAGTGGGATGTTCGACCAGTTCAGTTATGGATATCTCGGCTTTAAACTGGGTCCCGACGGCCGGACTCTTTATTATTTGACCGGAGGTCCGATTTACATCGAAGAGCAACGGGTTACCGGAAAAAGTACCACTGCCATGGGGGAAGCCAGAGGACTTGAAAACCTGCATCTGATCACATATCATATTCCAACCGGGAAATACCAAGATCATGGACCTGTATTTTATGAAAATGGTGACAGGCCGCTTTATGTCAACTCCATAACCATAGGTAATGATGGAACCGTCTATACACTGGCGAGGATCAAGGAAAACGGTGTCACCCGGACCGATCTGATCAGCATTCCGGACCCGTTCAAGGATGCACTCGAATGATGAAGGCTACCTGGTCACTGGATATACTTTTTTGAATAAAATATCTATATTGGAAAAGATTAATACAAGGAAGCAACAATCGGAAAGACAAGTCTGACCATAAACATGAAATCATGAAACAGGATTATCACACACAGGCCCCTAAAATCATATTAACTGCCATGCGGATCATGATTGGCTGGCATTTTTTATATGAAGGGATCTCAAAGCTGACAATGGAAAACTGGTCCAGTTATGCCTACCTTATGGAGTCAAAATGGCTTCTTTCCGGATTTTTTCACTGGATTATTGCGCATCCGGCACTGTTGGCCATCACGGATGCCCTGAATATCTGGGGCTTGATCCTGGTAGGCCTTGGCCTTTTTCTCGGATTATTTACGCGGCCGGCCAGTTTTGCTGGAATTGTGCTGTTGCTTTTGTATTACATCGCCAATCCGCCCTTTGTGGAGACAAGCATTCCCACCCTGGGCTATTCATTCTTCATCAACCTGAATCTGGTTGAAGCCGGTGTCCTGTTTGTTTTTGCATTTTTAAAGCGGGATTATTTATACGGCCTCGACCGGCAAATAAAAATGGTTCTGAAACAACGGAAGGAAAAATTATTCCCCAAAAAAGAGAACAAGGCAATCCCGGAAGAGGTTCAAAACTCAAGAAGGGAATTGATCAAGGATCTGGCCTCATTTCCCTTTCTGGGGGTCGCTTTTTTTGGAATGGCTAAAAAATATGGTTGGCTGAGTTTTGAGGAGAAGAACCTGGAAACAGTTGATGCAACGACCCGTGCGACGATTCTGAGTGCGAAATCTTATGATATCAGTGAGTTGAAAGGCCAGGTCCCGAAGGGAAAAATCAAACACGTGGAAATGAGCCGGATCATTCCGGGTGGAAACCTCGTGGCAGGATTTGCCCATGCCCGTGATCTGATCTATGTTTCTAATATGATTAAAAGCTATTTTAGTGATGAAAAGGTGATTGAAACCCTCTGGTTGTATGAGGCATGCGGAATCAACACCACCATCATGCGCACCGATGAACAAACCATTCGGATACTGGATAAATATTGGAGACGGGGAGGAAAGATCCAGTGGCTTGCCCAGACCTACCCGGTTGAGAACGACTTTACCAATATAAAAATGGCCATTGATAACGGGGCCATAGGGGCTTTTGTGATGGGAGGTATTGCCGATAAGGTTGTCTATGAAAAAAAATATGAATATCTCAGAAATCCCATCGAGTTCATCCGGAGTCAGGGCCTGATCGCCGGAACAGCCGGTCATGCCATCCAGGTGCCCTTGGCTTGTATGGAAAATGGGATTGAAACGGACTTTTTTATGAAAACCTTTCATCACGATCAATACTGGTCCGCACATCCGCAGGAAAATCGGAATGAATTCATGCATGATCTGGATTACAGCAGCATCGACCGCAGTCAGTATCATGATAATCTATGGTGCGCATCGGCCAGCGAGGTGACCGACTTTTTTAAAGAATCGAGTGTACCCTGGATTGCCTACAAGGTGCTGGCAGCAGGAGCCATTGAGCCGGAAGAGGGATTTAAATATGCTTTTGAGCATGGCGCCGATTTTATCTGTGTGGGAATGTTTGATTTTCAGGTAATACCGAACGCTAACCTGGTTTTTAACCTGCTAAATGCGGATATGAAACGGGATCGGCAATGGTTTGCATGATAAAAATGAACAGGATTCCTCAACCATTGACGCGGGTATCCATGATATACCTCTGTGATTTTAAGCCTGGCATGATGAAGGGAATGGTTGCATTTTTTTTATTCTTTTTTTATACCTTTAACGGATTATTTGCTCAGGAAATGTGTTCGGATCACGGAGATGGGAAGATCCGGATCGCCTCCTGCCAGTTTCCTGTTTCAGCCGATATTCAATCAAATTTGAAATGGATTAAGGATCAGATGATCGAATCAAGCCTGAAAAAAGCAGATGTCGTTCATTTTCCCGAATGTGCCTTGTCAGGCTATCCGGGAACGGATATGGTGACGCTTGAAAATCTTGATTGGCAGAAATTGCACCGGGCAACCGATTCCATTCTGTCTTGGGCCGACGGGTTGGATTTATGGGTGATTATGGGTTCGATTCATCCCCTTCCTGATAATTATAAACCCTATAACAGCCTGTATGTGATCAATCCTGCGGGTGAGATCATCGACCGGTATGATAAACGATTTTGTACCACCGGTGACTTGGATTATTTTTCTCCTGGTGATCATTTTGTTACCTTTCAAATCAATGGAGTACAGTGTGGTCTTCTGATCTGCTATGATGTAAGGTTTCCCGAGTTATACCGGGAATACCGGAAACAGGGTGCCGATGTGATATTTCAGTCCTTTTACAACGCGCGGCAGGAAAAAGGAAGTATCCATCCGGTGATCATGCCCATCACCGCACAGGCCAGGGCGGCGACTAATTATTTTTATATGTCGCTTACCAATTCCTCAGCAGCAGAAAGCTGGCCCTGTCATTTCATCACACCTGATGGATTGATACAGAATAAATTAGCCTTGAATACTCCCGGGATATTGATCTCGGATATTGATATCAATGTAAAATATTACGACGCCAGTGAACCTTTCAGGCAGGATGCCATCAACGGGAAATTGAACAGCGGTAAAATAATCCCTGCAGGACATTCTGAGAATCAGATGGAATACTGATTGGGCTGGTAATTTTTCAGTCAATATTTTTATTCTGGATATACCTTTTTAAATACATAATCATTTATATCATGGAAAGTAAATTAGTTGAAATCAGGACCTCTGTTCCCCGAAAGGTAGGCAAAAAACCATCCTCCCACCTGAGCCATGGATCCATAAATCGAATCCATTCAAAATGGTTACTAATTATTTTTCTCCTGCTTAATGCCTGTTCCAGTCCGCCAGTGAATGAATCCTCGCCATTGAAGATCTATATCATTACCGACCTGGAAGGGATAAGCGGAGTTTACAAGTTTGCCCAGACACGTGAGAAGGATACACCCCTGAACATTCAGGCTTGCGAGTATTTTATGGAGGATGTTGCGGCCGTGGTCCGTGGTTTGCGGGATGCTGGCGCCACCAAAGTGGTGGTGCTTGACGGACATGGATCCCAGGCGGTGATCCCCCACAGGATGGTGCCTGGAGCCACCTATGTAACCGGTAGACCAAGACCCGGAGCAGGAAATCTTACCAGCCTCGACAGTACTTTCTCGGGTGTGATCATGCTGGGTTTCCACGCCATGATGGGGACGCCGGATGGAGTACTAAATCATACCCAGTCCTCGAAAACGGAAAACCGCTACTGGTATAACGGAGTGGAATCGGGGGAATTAGCCCAGAATGCCGCCATTGCGGGTCATTTCGGTATCCCTCCCATAATGGTTACCGGTGATGAAGCTACGTGCAGGGAAGCCCGCAATTTTTTTGGAGAACAATGCATCACGGTATCGGTAAAGCGGGGATTAGCTCGTGAGGCTGCCGAACTTTATCCTTTTGAGGAGACAAGGAAGGCACTTTATGAGGGAGCCAGAAAAGCAATCGCGGCCATTCCTTATTGTAAACCTTATCTGCTGAAGATGCCTATCCGGGTAAAAAAACAATACCTCGATCTGGATCCAACATTACCCGAACCGGTCCTTATTAAAAAAGAAGGGCTTATTGAGAATGCCCTCTATATAACCGATTTCTAAATACAATCAATCCATTCGTTCAGCCAAACATTTTTCCTTTTTTTAGTTCTACTGGTACCTAGCTTAATTATCAGAAAACAAACTATGGAACAGCCTACTTCGTACCGGATGAATTGACGGCCGTATAGATCACGCTTTCAAGTTCATCACATAAATTGATGTTATTTACAATCACATCCTCAGGGACCTGCAGGATGATGGGTGCAAAATTCATGATTCCCTTGATGCCGGATTCTACCAGTTTTGTACAGATTTCCTGTGCGGATATAGCCGGAACCGCCATGATGGCAATTTTAATTTGATTGGTAATAATAAATTCCGATAATTGATCCATCGGAAATACAGGAATATTATAAGTCCGTTTAATTTTAACCGGATCAATATCGAATCCTGCTACGATATATTGTTTCCGTTCCGTAAATCCACATTCATAATGAGAAAGCGCCCGCCCCATATTCCCCATTCCTATCAGTATCACATGTTGTGATTCATTCATTCTGAAAATAGTGTTCAGTCTTTCCAGAACTTCTCCAATATCATATCCCCCTTTTTTATTTCCTTTGATATTAAAATGAGAAAAATCCTTTCGTATCTGTTCGGCCGATACCCCCGCTTCGTGTCCAAGATTATATGAATAAACTTTGCTGAATCCCATTTCCTGGAATTTTACCAGACACAATCTGTAAAGGAGCAGTCTTTTTATATTTTTCCGTATCTGCATGTTTTGTGATGATAATCACATTAAATTATAAAATTTCCAGAAATGTTCAAAGAAAAATATTTTTTGTTACTTTATTCACATAATAATTAACTATTTGAATTTCCAGGTTACAAACTTTCGGAATTTTTATTGTGCATATTTTCACATTATTATGATGAATATATAAATAATAATAGCATATTTCAAATATTTCATCCCTTTTAAGGATAATTTCTTCACATTATATTTATTTTATTTAAGATTTTTCTTAAATTTTTTTGAATTTGAAAAAAATTATCAGTAAGTTGGAATTAATATTTAATGTGAAATGTTATAATTAATGGAGTTAAGATTTCCTGAAAATAGGGAAATGCAGAAAGAGTTTTCTTTGAAATAAAGGACTTTTTAAAAAGCGGTAGAGGAAACATTTATAAGCAGGGATTATAGCCAAACCGTTAGTTGCTTGAATACGCTTTACTTATTTTTTAAAACCCATGTCAGGTTTAACGAAAACACTCCAGCGATATTTAACTGCAAATTGGGTAGGTACAGGACTTGACAAAAACCTATTACTTCCCATATATGGGAATTTGTTGCAATTCTTCTTTTTTCAGGAATTGAATTTCTGGTGTGGGTATTTCTACCCTGATGGGGATTACCCGCTACTTCTGATGGGATGTCCACTAGTGACATGGCACCAGTAAATATTGATTATTAAAAATATATTGAACTTTCATATTGAGGAGGATTTATGGAAGATTTATTACACGATACGTTCGATTGGGACTTTGCAAATAAAATTCAGACACTAATCGGGCATAATGCAAATCTGTGCTATCAATGTAAAAAATGCACCGCCGGATGTCCGCTGGTCTATGAAATGGATTATTCTCCTTCACAGATAATTTACGCAGCCCGGCTTGGGATGAAAGATCTGGTGCTCAAGAGTAAAACCATCTGGCTTTGTGCATCCTGTGAAACGTGTACAACCAGATGTCCGCAGGATGTGGATATCGCAAAAGTCATGGATGCAGCCAGGATACTGGCAAGAAAGGAAAAATTCAAACCAGGTGTATGGGAGATACCGATCTTTAATAAAACCTTTTTGCAAAACATCAGAATTTTCGGTCGATTGTATGAAGCGGGTTTGACCCTGTTTTTAAAATTAAGGACAGGAGAATTTAAAAAGGATCTGGATTTGGGAATTAAGATGATAAAAAAAGGGAAACTGAAACTTTTACCAAGTTTTACACGAATTGTTGAGGTTAATAGATTGTTCTCCAAAGTTAAAAAACTAGAGCATAAAAGAATATGATGTATCCATACTATCCCGGTTGTTCATTGCATTCAACCGCCCGTGAATACGACGTTTCATTGAAGGCGGTATCGGATGCTCTTGGAATTGAATTAAAGGAGATAAAAAAATGGATATGCTGTGGTGCATCGGCAGCACATCAGACATCTCCCCTGTTAGCTATATCTCTGCCTGCTAAAAATCTGGCGGAGGTTGAAAAAGAAAGTATAGATGAGGTTCTTGTTCCCTGCGCAGCATGTTACGCCAGGTTTAAAACCACAAAATATGAATTGGAGAACGATCCTGAGTTATTACAGGATATCCGTGAAATTATTTCATATCCGTTTGAGAATAAAGTAAAGATCTTACATCCGCTCGAGATCCTCAGCAATGGCATGTCAACGAAAATAAAACAGAATGTCAAAAAGGATCTTTCAGGATTAAAGGTGGTCTGTTACTATGGTTGTCTTCTGACCAGGCCGCCAAAGGTTATGCAATTTGATACCTGTGAATATCCGGTCAGTATGGATGAGATTTTAAAAAACGCCGGTGTGGAAGTTCTGGACTGGTCATATAAAACATCATGCTGCGGCGCAGCTTTGTCATTAACAAAAACTGAGGTAATCCTGAAACTGATCGATGATATTTTTGAAAATGCGAAAGAAGTTGGAGCAGATGCAATTGCGGTGGCCTGCCCTTTGTGTCATTCAAATCTTGATATGAGGCAGGATGAATCAAATAAATCATTTAATAGAGATCATACTATACCCATTATGTATTTTACCCAGGTTCTGGGATTGGCATTTGGCCTGAAACCGGAGGATTTGAGCTTAAATACCCATCTGGTAGATACTGATGTATTGTTAAGTAAAATTGATTGAAAAAAAGAGTTTAAAAATGGAAAAGACAGGTTCTGCATTGGTTTTAGGCGGTGGAATTGCCGGTATGCAAACAACACTTGATCTGGCAGGTTCAGGCATTAAAGTATACCTGGTGGATAATAAACCTGCCATAGGCGGCGTAATGGCCCAGTTAGATAAAACATTCCCTACGAATGATTGTTCGATGTGCATTATGGCGCCCAGATTAGTTGAGATAGGGAAGCACAAGGATATAGAAATACTAACACTATCAGAAATTGAAAAAATAGAAGGTGAAGCCGGGAATTTTAAGGTAACCCTAAATAAAAAACCCAGGTACATAAACGAGGAGAAATGCACCGGTTGCGGTACGTGTATATCCAACTGTCCGACAAGAAACGAAGTACAACTCCTTGAAAAACGAAAGGTGGAACTCGAATCCAAGTACAGTGATAAGGTTCCTGAAATAATCCGGAAAACCAAGGATATGAAGGGTCCGCTCATGACCATTCTTCAACAAATAAATTCCACCTATAACTATTTGCCTGAAAATGTCTTGAATTATGTTTCTCAGGAAACCGGCTATCCCTTATCCTACATTCTCAGGATCGCAACCTTTTACAGTGCCTTCAGCATTGTACCCAGAGGCAAACATATAATCAATGTATGTATGGGTACCGCCTGTTATGTAAAAGGAAGCGAAAGGTTGATGGATAAATTCAGTGAACTTCTTGATATAAAAGAAGATGAGACCACCGATGACATGCAATTCACCCTTAAGTCGGTGAGATGCATTGGTTGCTGCGGTCTTGCACCTGCGTTAATGGTCGGAGAAAATGTCTATGGGAAATTAATTCCCAAGGGCATTCCGAAAATAGTCGAACAATATCAAACTACCACATAAAATGGCACCGCTTACCTTAGATGATTTAAGAAAAAAAAGAGAAGAGGCCAGGAAGGAAATTTATCTGAGAGAGGGAAAATATAAAAGTAAGATCACTGTGCATATGGGGACCTGTGGCATTGCCGCCGGTGCAAGAGAGATCGTATCCGCGTTTCTCGGAGAAATCGAAGCCCTTTCTGCCAAGGATGTTATGCTGACAACTTCGGGTTGTGCCGGTCTATGTTCAATGGAACCAATGGCTACGGTTGAGCTCCTGAATTCTCCTTCGGTTAAATACGTTAAACTGACACCTGAAAAGGTTAAGGAAATATTTAAAGTACATATTCTTGGTGGTAAAATCGTTACCGATTATGCAATTGGCATAGGCTCGGAAAAAGCCGGGTAATGTACACTTGAAATATAAATTTTGGGAAATATGTATCCTGATTCATGTTGATCCATCAAATAATCATAATCCAGGTCTAATATGGCTGCACGAAGAATAGAATTAATGGTCTGTACAGGAACCGGTTGCGTCGCCGGAGGAGCTTTCAGAATTTCCGAAGTACTTGAAGAAGAAATCAAAAAGCAGGGACTCGAGAATGAAGTATCGGTTGTTATAACGGGTTGCAATGGCTTTTGTGGCCAGGGACCTCTTCTCGTTGTTCTTCCTGACGGGATCTTTTATGGATTTATAACACCTGAGGATATTCCTTTTCTTGTTCAGGAGCATTTGCTGAAAGGCAGGCCAGTAAAAAGACTCATGTTTTCTCCTCCTGAAAAGAAAGAACCAATTCCTTTGATATCGGAAATCCCATTTTTTAAGAAACAACTGCTGGTTGTCTTGAGGAATAAGGGAATAATCGATCCCGAAAAGATAGACGATTATATTGCCAGGGATGGTTTCGCTGCACTTGAAAAGGTGTTGTCATCCATGACACCTGAGGATGTTATCACAGAAATTACACGCTCCGGATTAAGAGGAAGAGGGGGTGCCGGATTTCCGACCGGAACTAAATGGAAACTTTGCAGGTCGGAAGAGAAGGAGCCCAAATACATTATCTGCAATACGGATGAGGGAGATCCCGGCGCCTATATGGACCGAAGCGTTTTTGAATCCGATCCGCTTTCACCAATTGAAGGAATGATCATCGGCGCATATGCAATCGGTGCTTCCCATGGATACATCTATGCAAGAACCGAATATCCGCTTGCCATAAGTAGAATGAAATTAGCTATTTCCAAAGCTAAAGAATACGGCCTTCTCGGAAATAATATTCTGGGCACTGATTTCAGTTTTGATCTGGAGATCAGGCAGGGATCCGGCGCTTTTGTTTGCGGAGAAGAGACGTCACTAATCTATTCAATTGAAGGCGAATACCCTGATCCCAGACAACGTCCCCCTTTCCCGGCCCAATCCGGAATATGGGGATGCCCGACAGTAATAAATAATGTCGAAACCTGGTCAAATGTACCTGTTATAATAAACAGGGGAGCAGACTGGTATTCAAAAACAGGGACTGAAACCAGTAAAGGGACGAAAATATTTTCACTTGTCGGAAAGGTAAATAATACCGGACTCATTGAGGTTCCAATGGGCATCTCCCTCAAGGAGATCGTTTATGATATTGGTGGAGGAATTCCTGACAATAAAAAATTCAAGGCCGTTCAAACAGGTGGCCCTTCCGGAGGATGTATTCCCGATAGCATGATCGATCTTCCGATTGATTTTGAAAGTCTCACTCAGGCAGGTTCCATGATGGGTTCCGGTGGAATGATTGTTATGGATGAAGAAACCTGTATGGTGGACGTAGCAAAATTCTTTATCCAATTTACAAATGATGAATCCTGTGGAAAATGTTCTACCTGCAGGGACGGGAGTGAGGCTATGCTCGATATACTGACCAAAATAACAGACGGTGAAGGAACGGAGGATGATTTGATATTTCTTGAGGAAATCGGCAATGCCGTGAAGGATGCCTCCATGTGCGGGCTTGGAACCACACTACCCAATCCGGTACTTTCTACCCTTCAATATTTCCGAGATGAATATGAGGCACATATAAAGGAGAAGAGGTGTCCTGCCCTGGTATGTAAAAATTTAATAAAGTATTATATAATTCCTGATAAATGCATAGGATGTAAAAAATGTTTGAAAGAATGTCCTGAGGAAGCTATAAAAGGAGATTTGAAGTATGTCCATATTATAGATCAATCAAAATGTAATAAATGCGGGACTTGCCTTGACGTCTGCCCTAAAAAAGTATCCGCCGTTGTAAAAGTAACCGGGAAAGAAATGGAGGATATTCTCGGGATAGAGGATCCATATCCTGTTATTAGAAAGAAAAGAAGAAAAGATGAAAATTAGTGAAATAGCAAAAATTCTTGAAGCCGAAATATTATGCTCCGTAAAAGAGGAAACGCATGTAAATGTCAACATGGCCTGTGGTGCGGACCTGATGAGTGATGTGCTTGCATTTATAAAATCCGGAACCCTGCTTTTAACAGGATTAACGACTCTGCAGGTTATTTATACTGCAGAAAACGCAGGCGTCAATGTAATTTGTTTTGTAAGAGGGAAAAAACCACCTCAGGAAATTATTAACCTCGCTCAGCAAAAAGAGATAATTCTTATTGCCACAAAAAACTCAATGTTTGAGAGTTGCGGAAAATTATATCAAGAAGGTCTTAAAGGGTGTTTCGATATCAGTAAACAGAAATCAATAAGCAGTGACATGACAAATTAGAAAAATAGCGATAAAACCTGTAAATGAAGATATGAACACTTCGACAGATTCCAATTTATGAAAAAAATGGATCATAAAGTACCCTCGAAGATTCAGGAGCTGACATATGAACTGAAAGTCGGGCAGGTTATGCATAAAAATGTTACGACATTAAAGCCGGATAGTACGATGAATGAGGTAAGAAGTATTCTGAAAAACAATAAAATATCCGGAATACCGGTGGTGGATAACGACAGATTGGTGGGAATAGTTACCATAGAGGACCTTATTATCTGCCTTCTTAAAGATGGCCGGATAGATGAAAAAGTAAAAAACAGGATGACAAAGAATGTTGCCACCGTTTATTCAGATGAGCCGATTGTTCAGGTGGTAAGTAAATTTGATAAGACCGGCTTTGGAAGATACCCTGTAATTGATAGAGATAATAAAAAACTTGTCGGAATTCTAACAAAAGGGGATATCATAGAGGGTATGCTTAAAAAACTGGAGATTGATTATCAGAAAGAAGAAATTCGTACCTACAGAGCCAGTCATATTTTTACCGATATAACCTCGGACGATTCCACTCTGATTTTAAAATACCGGATAGCGGGAGGTGAATTTGACAAAGCTGGGGAACAAACCAGCAAGCTCAGAAAAAATTTATTCAGACTTGGATTCCTGCCGGATACAATCCGAAGAGTTGCCATAGCGGCATTTGAAGCTGAGATGAACATCGTTATTTACACACCTGAAGGAGAAATTGTCGCAAAGATCCAGCCGGATAAAATTATGATAAATGCTGTTGATACGGGTCCGGGAATTCCGGATGTTAAAAAAGCGATGTGTCCGGGTTATTCAACTGCACCCGACTGGGTGAGAGAGCTGGGATTTGGTGCAGGCATGGGACTCCCGAATATTAAAAATTATTCCGATGAGATGACCTTGGAGAGCGAGATAAATAAGGGAACAAATTTGAATTTTGTTGTATATGCAAACTAATGAAGATTAGAGACATTGTTAAGATCTTGGACTTACAGGTAATATCCGGGGATGATCTTCTTGAAAAAGAAGTAACCGGAGGATATACTGGAGACCTGTTAAGTGATGTACTTGCACATGCAAGGAAAGGTAATATATGGATTACCTCACAGATCCATCAGAATATCATTGCAGTAGCAAGTTCAAAAGAGCTTTCCGGAATAATTATCGTTAACCTGAGAAAGCCCGAAGAAGAAACATTAAAAAGAGCGGAGGAAGAAAAAATACCAGTAATAAGCAGCAGTTTATTAGCCTTCGAAATAACGGGAAAATTATATGAAACCGGGATTAAGTGATATTAAGGAATTCAGGGCAGATATGCATATTCATACGTGCCTTTCTCCATGCGCGGATCTGGAAATGTCTCCGAAGAATATTGTCAGGGAGGCAAAAAGGAAAGGGCTTGATATTATAGGCATATGTGACCATAATTCTGCTGAAAATTTTCCCGCGGTGGAAAAAAACGCCTTTCAGGAGGGAATAAAGGTTATTGGAGGTATGGAGATCACATCAAGGGAAGAAGTTCATGTTCTTGGACTCTTTGGGAATGAAAGGGATCTGTTTAATGCGCAGGCAGCTGTTTACTCAAAGTTAAAAGGAATTAATGATGAGGAAAAATACGGTATACAGGTAGTTGTCAATGAAAATGACGAGGTACTTGATTTTAATAACAAGCTATTGATAGGCGCTACGGAAATGGCAATCGAGGAAGTGGTTGATTTAATACATAAATACAATGGCATTGCCATTGCAGCTCATGTTGACAGGGAAGGATTCAGTATCCTGGCAAACCTGGGATTTATACCTGATGGTCTTCCCTTGGACGCTCTTGAAATAACTGATCCTTCTAAAAGAGATAAGATTAACGGGACGAAGGATTTTGTATTTATCACCTCATCTGACGCTCACTTCCTGGATGATATAGGCAAACGATATACTTGTTTCCTGATGAAAGAAATCACATTTGAAGAAATACGGAAATGCCTTTATAAAGAAAATGGCAGAGAAGTTATTATATAACATGGAAGATATTTCCTTGCATATTCTTGATATCGCTGAAAATTCAATTCGGGCAGATGCAAAAAATATTGATATAATGGTAATCGAGGATAAAAAGAAGGACTTACTAACGCTTACTATAGAAGATGATGGAAAGGGAATGGATAAAAGCACAAAAGAACATGCCCTGGATCCCTTTTTTACTACCAAGGATGGTAAAAAAGTTGGCCTTGGTCTGTCATTTCTTTCCCAATCGGCAGAGGAGGCAGGTGGGAAAATGATAATTGAGAGCGAACCCGGGAAAGGAACAAAAGTAATCGCAACATTTTCACTGGGGCATATCGATCGAAAGCCTTTCGGAAATTTGAACGAAACGATAAAGTGTTTGACAATTACGCATCCGGAATTAAATATAACCTTTAATCATATTACTTAATAAAGGGAGAAAGCAATGGTTACTCTAACAATAAATAATCAGAAAATTGAAGTTGAAGAAGGAATAAATCTCTTAACGGCTATCGAGAGCACTGGAATAAAAATTCCAACCTTGTGCTATCATAAAACCCTTCTTCCTTATGGGGCCTGCAGACTTTGTGTAGTGGAGGTTAGTAACGGGGGAGGGAATTCATCATTGCAGACTGCCTGTTCGTATCCTGTTCGAGATGGCTTAAATATATTAACCGATACTGAAAGGATTTTCAGGGCGAGAAAAGTTGTTGCCGAGTTACTTCTGGCAAGATGCCCTGGTTCGGAAAAAATTCAAAATATTGCTGCGGAATACGGGATTAAAGAATCAAGAATAAAAAGCAAGAATGACGACTGTATCCTCTGTGGCCTTTGTGTTCGCATGTGTGAACAGAGAATGGGCCGGAGTGCCATCAATTTTACCGGGAGGGGGCCAAGAAGAAAATTGGAGCCGGCATATGGTAAACATAATGAGGATTGCTGGACATGTGGTGCCTGTAATTATATCTGTCCTGTAGGTAAAAAAGTTGAAATTTTATCGACGGATAAAACACCTATCCCCATTCTGGATTCTTTCAATATGGGATTAAATAAACGCTCGGCTGTCAGCATATTATACCCCCAGGCCATTCCAAATAAACCATCGATTGATAGTAATGTTTGTCTTCAATTAAACTACGGCGTATGTGGAATATGTGAGGAGGTCTGTGAAGCCAGGGCTATTGATTATGAACAAAAAGAGACAAAGGTAGAATTGAATGTTGGGGCAATTGTATTGTCATTCGGCTATGAAATTTATGATGCGGCAAGAAAGAAGGAGCTTGGCTATGACCGTTTCCCGAATGTGGTAACAAGTCTGGAATTTGAAAGAATACTTTCAGCCAGTGGTCCCTATGAGGGTAAAATTTTAAGGCCTTCTGATCTTTCACATCCTAAAAAGATAGCTTTTATTCAGTGCGTCGGTTCGAGGGATACGGAAAGATCCTACTGTTCATCCGTCTGCTGTATGTATGCAACAAAAGAGGCAATCATAGCAAAAGAACATGAACCGGATCTGGAATGTTATCTGTATTACATTGATTTACGCGCATTTGGTAAAGGATTTGATGAGTATTACGAAAGAGCAAAAAAGATAGGAATTAAATATATCCGTTGCCGGCCTTCAGAGATCAAAGAGGTTCCCAAAAATCATAATCTTAAATTTCAGTATCAGGCAGAAGACGGTCAACTGTTGGCTGAGGAATTCGACATGATTGTATTGTCGGTTGGTTTAGGACCACCGGAAGAGATCGAAAAAATCAGTAGGATGTGTGGAGTTGAGTTGAACGAATTTGGATTTTTGGATAGCCCCTCCATAAACCCTGTTAAAACTAACAGGGAAGGGATTTATAAAACCGGTGTTATAACCGAACCGAAAGACATACCTGAAAGTGTGATGGAGGCGAGTGCGGCATCATCAATGGTCATGGGAATCCTTTCAGAGGTTCGCGGAAGCTTAATAACGAAAAAAGAGTTCCCCCCTGAGATCGATGTATCTGACAAAGAACCCAGGATTGGTGTATTTGTTTGTCACTGCGGAAAAAATATTGCCGGTGTAGTTAATGTCTCCAGCGTGGTTGAATATGCAAAGACACTCCCGGAAGTGGTATATGCTGAAAACAATCTATATACCTGTTCAAGTGATTCACAACTGAGAATTATTGAAAAAATTAAAGAATACGAGTTGAACAGGGTTGTTGTAGCTTCCTGTTCGCCAAGAACTCATGAGGCACTATTTCAGAGTACAATCAGGGAGGCTGGCCTGAATCCGTATTATTTTGAGATGGCGAATATCAGGGACCAATGTTCCTGGGTCCATATGTTTGAACCTGACAACGCAACCCGGAAATCAAAGGATCTGGTCAGGATAGCCTTGGCGAAAGCTAGGCTAAAGGAACCATTACAAAGAAAATCGATTCCCATAAATCAGAATGCACTTGTAATAGGCGGTGGAATAAGTGGGATGTCAGCCAGTCTTGACCTTGCCAAAGCAGGATTTGATGTTTATTTAATTGAGAAGGAAAAAGAATTAGGCGGCAATTTAAGGAAAATATATTTTTCATTAAATGGGGAAAATTATCCGGATTATTTAAAGAAAGTGATAAAAAAAGTTAAGGATAATAATAAAATTGAAGTACATACATCCTGTGAAATAAACAGTGTGGAAGGATCCATTGGTAATTTTAATACAAAGGTTACTTCAAATGGAAATCAAAAAGAGATAGCACATGGTGTGATCATAGTCGCCGCCGGAGCTAACGAAAATAAACCGGAAGAATATGCTTATGGGAAGGATGAAAGGGTATTGACTCAAACCGACCTCGAAAAGATACTTTTTAAGAATCTCAATTCAAATTCCAGTGAATTAACGAAACACGAAAATGTATCTGAAATGAAGTCTGTAGTGATGATCAATTGCGTAGGATCAAGAAATGAAGAACGACCCTATTGCAGTAGAATCTGCTGTACCCAGTCAATTAAAAATGCGTTGGTATTAAAAGAAATAAATCCTGAGTTAAATGTATTCATACTTTACAGGGATATCAGAACCTATGGATTTAAGGAAATTTACTATAAAAAAGCAAGAGAGAAAGGCATCCTATTTATTCGTTATGATGAGGATAAAAAACCGGCAATTCAATCAAATAATGGTGTTTTAAAGATCTCACTTGACGATCCGGTATTAAATAGAAATTTAATTTTCGATGCGGATATGCTTGTACTTTCAACAGGTATTGTTCCTAATCCCGACAGTAAGAATCTGGCACAATTTTTAAAAGTTCCGTTAAACCAGAATGGATTTTTCCTGGAAGCTCATCTGAAGTTAAGACCCGTTGAATTTGCTACTGAAGGCATCTTTTTATGCGGATTGTCTCATTCACCGAAATCTATTGACGAAAGTGTATCGCAGGCAAGCGCAGCGGCATCAAAGGCCATAACGGTCATTTCAAAAGACTCTATTGAATTGGATGCAACCATATCGCATGTAATAGATGAAAATTGTGACGGGTGTGCCTACTGTATTGATCCGTGTCCTTATCATGCACTGACATTAGTGGAATATATGTATAATGGCTCAGTAAAGAAAACGGTTGAAACCAATGAGTCGTTGTGCAAGGGTTGTGGAGTTTGTATGGCAACCTGTCCAAAGCAGGGCATTTATGTAAGAAACTTTAAATTGGAACATATAGCTGCTCAAATTGAAGCGGCATTACAACCGACAGAATAGGAGGATTATCTATGGATACTAATAATTTTGATCCGGTCATTTTATCACTTTGTTGTAACTGGTGTTCGTATGCGGGGGCTGACCTGGCAGGTATATCCAGATTACAGTATTCGACCAATGTTCGCATAATCCGGGTTATGTGTTCTGGTATGGTTCATCCGAATCTGGTAATCGATGCTTTAACGAAAGGCGCCGATGGTGTGATTATTTGTGGTTGTCATATAGGAGATTGTCATTACCTCGAAGGAAATAAGAAAGCCGAAAGCAGAGCGGATGCAATAAAAATGATGTTACAGGATTTTGGTATCGAGGAGGAAAGGTTCAGAATAGAATGGATTTCAGCTTCAGAAGGACCAAGATTTGCCAATGTAATGAATGAATTTACAAATGAAATTAAAAATCTGGGGCCGAGCCCATACAGGATGTGATCCCCTTGTAACCATGAGTGCAGATACTTTTACGATATCAATCGTGCGATATACTATTCTATAATATGGTAAAATGGAAAAAGTAATATTTTTTAATGAAAAGAAGTTTATGTGGGATGGCATGACATACGATAATGAATCTGATGCTCTTAGCGTAAAAGCGGAGTATGAAAAGAATAATTTTAAAACCCATGTCGTCCGTGAAGATGATAAATTCTATGTGTTTACACAGAGGATTGTAACTGAAATTGAAGTTGAACAACATTAATAATCATATTTTTTGAAAATCTAACTTATAAGGAGGAAAAATCATGAGTCTAAAAATTGCAGAGGAATGGTTTGCAAATTGTGGCGGATGTGAAGTAACCTTACTTGACATTGGCGAGCCATTGCTTGACTTATTACCACAATTGGAGTTTGTCCACATTCCTGTTTTGGCAGACAATAAATATTTTGGACAAACAGGAGAAAGAGACAACCTGGAAATCCCGGAGGCCGATGTAGGAATTATCTCAGGTGGCGTCAGAAATGATGAACATAAAGAACTCGCCGTCGAGATGAGAAATAAATGTAAAACATTGATTGCGCTGGGAAGTTGCGCGTGTTTTGGCGGAATTCCTGCGCTGGCAAATCAATGGCAGTTACAGGATCTTTATGACAAGGTATATAGGGATTCTATTTCAACAGACAGTGCCGATACACCCGATGAGGATATCCCACCTCTTCTCGACAGAGTATATGCTGTTGACGAAGTTGTGCAAGTAGATGTCTATATACCGGGATGTCCAACAGCTCCGCAGATTATTGTCCAGGCATTGACTGCATTGATGGAAGGAAAACCTTTTGAACTTCCGGAAAGGAGCGTCTGTGACGACTGTCCGGTAACACGTGAAAAGAAAGCCGTTGTTTCATTAAAAAGACCTCTTGAAAGCATACTCGACGCTGATGAAGAACTGGTTGGTTCAAGATGTTTTATGGAAAAAGGATTCCTGTGTCTGGGACCTGTTACCAAAACCGGTTGTTACCTGTCAAGCGGGGAGGAACAGCCTCATGTTCCAAGATGTATAAAAGGACAAATGCCGTGCAGAGGATGCTTCGGACCCATCAGAAAAGGGGTTAATCCAATGGTTGACATGATGGGAGCCATCTCATCTATCGGACTGAATGCCCAGCAGATATCTGACCGGGCAGCCACTTTCAACAGATATGTGGGTGCTCATGGAAAACTCAGACCATTACCCAAGAGAATTTAATAAACGGAGGATATAAAAATGAAAAAAGTAGTAATACATCCGGCAACAAGACTGGAAGGCCATGCGAAAATTTCAATATTACTCAATGATGAGGGTAATGTTGATGATGTAAAATTTCAACAACTTGAACTCAGGGGTTTTGAAAAATTCTGCCTTGGTAAGCCGGTCGAAGAATTACCGAGAATTGTTACAAGTATTTGCGGCGTTTGTCCATGGTCGCATCACCTGGCATCTGCCAAAGCCAATGATGCGGTGTTTGGAGTTGAGATTCCACCTGCAGGAAGGAAGCTTAGGGAATTATGCAATAGCGTAGCCTATTGCGAAGAGCATATCTTGCACTTCTATTTTCTGGCAGGCGCAGATTTCGTAATGGGACCCGACGCAGATCCCTCAGTTAGAAATGTTATCGGAATAGCTGGAAAAGTACCTGATATTGCACGGAAAGTCGTCCGTAACCGATGGCTTGGAGCGGAATTACTTGACATCTTATCAGGAAAATCAATTCACCCGGTGACGGCTGTACCCGGGGGCTTCAGTAAACCGTTGACTGAAAAAGAAAGGGATAAGGCGTTGACAATGGCGGAAGAGGTATTGGAATTTGCGAAATTCTCTATTGACTTTGCCAAAAATTCCATTTTCCCTGATTATCTCGATACCGTTAAATCACTCGGTGTGATTAAAACAGGATTCCTTGGAACCGTAACGGATGATGGGACTCTTGACCTGTATGATGGTAAATTGAGAATGATGGACGCTGATGGGAATTATGAGGAATTTAAGTATGAGGAGTATACTGATTATATAGGGGAACATATAGAACCCTGGACATATATGAAATTCCCATACATGAAAAAAGTTGGAGCACTTTCTATGGACCTGGACAACCCGGTTGGCGTTTACCGGACAAATACACTCGCCCGATTAAATGTTTGTGATAGGATCCGGACACCGCTTGCACAAAAAGAATTAACAGAATACCGGGAGAAATTTGGACGTCCGGTTCAGCTGACACTCCTTTATCACTGGGCGAGGCTTATTGAATTACTTTACAATGCAGAATATGCGGTTCAGTTGTTGAATGATCCGGAAATCACCTCAAAAGAGACCAGGGTGCCGGTAACACCCAGAGCAGCGAGAGGTATTGGCGTAGTCGAAGCACCAAGAGGAACACTGATCCATGATTATGAGACTGATGAAAACGGATTGGTTACGAATGTAAATTTAATTGTGGGTACGACTCATAACAATGCCCCAATCAATATGTCCGTCAAAAGAGCAGCCATAGACCTGATAAAGGATGGGACTTATGATCAGGGAATGATCAACAGAATTGAAATGTGCTACAGGGCTTATGATCCGTGCCTTTCCTGCGCAACTCATTTCCTGGATGGCAGGCTTGCGGTAAAAATTGATATTGTAAATCATTCGGGTGAAGTTATAGATACACTGCAGAATTTTTAATATGGCCAAAATTCTTATTATAGACGATGATAACGACTTTACAGAAGCCACAAAAGTTATCCTCGAAAGTAAAAATTATGAGGTCGTTACGTCCGATAATACTAAGGAAGGTTGGATTTTGTTAGAAAATGAGAATCCAGATCTTCTTATACTAGATATTATGATGGAGAATAAAGCAGCAGGAATTATTTTGTCAAGAAAGCTGAGAAAAAATCCGAAATTTCAGAAGTTACCCGTACTTATGCTTACCGGAATGCGTGAGCAGACAGGATTTTTCTTTCCTGGTGAGCCAAAGAGTGACACTTTTCTGCCGATAAACGAGATCCTTGAAAAAACACATACCCCGGAAATTTTACTTGAAAAAATTGAGAAATTGTTGAAAACATAATGTTAAAGACATAATATAGTTTGTGACTAAAAAAGCTGCTATTTATATAATAGTTGGCATTATCTCATTAATCATATTAATAAGTGGATATGCGATCACTCGTTTTGAAGAGAGGCTGGGGATTGAACTGGTTAAAAATAATGCCGTACAGTATGTTGAAACAATCAGAAGAAGTCTCAGATACCAAATGCTTCAAAACAGAAAAGAAGATGTAAGAGAGATTGTTGAAACGATTGGTGTACAGGATGATATTATGGAGGTCAGAATATTTGATAAAAGCGGAAAAATTATTGTTTCCTCAGAAAACTCAAATGAAGGTACATACATTAATAAAAATGCGGAAGGGTGTAATTCCTGTCATTCAGAAAACAAGGATGAATTATATCAGGATGATCCTATAAGGATATATAAAACAAAAGATGACATGAGGGTCCTGGGAGTAATGAATCCTATATACAACGAAAGACAATGTTTTACATGTCATCCTCAGTCGCAGAAGATCCTTGGAGTATTGGATGTCGTAATGTCTTTGAGAGATGTAGATGCTGCCATTCACAGGAACAAAAGAATACTAATTGTATTCCTTCTTTCAACAGCAATTCTGATTTTAGTAATCATCGGAAAATTTACCTCCGATTTACAGAAAATAAACAAAAAACTTCATCAAACGAATCAACGTAAATCAGAATTTATCCGGAAAGTTGCACATCAGTTACGTGCTCCTATTTCAGCTATTCAAAGTTGTCTTAAAGTAGTAACTGAAGGATATGGTCCAAAAAAAATCCATATGGATATGATAAAACGGGCCGAGAACAGAACGAAAACGATGATTCCCCTGGTAAATGATCTGCTTGATCTTGCAACGGCTGAAGAATTAAAAAAAAATGAGCAAAAACAAGCTATTGATTTAGACAATATGCTTCATAAGATTATTGCTTTGCTTAAAGAAAAAGCGGATGAAAAAAAAATAAAACTAAGCTTATTGATTCAGGATCGCCTACCAATGATTATGGGGCGTCCACAGGATATTGATGATATTTTTATCAATCTGCTCGATAATGCGCTTA
>Ga0209536_100004928_pt1 | contig 20983 bp, 17 predicted proteins | sample DeeMarSeWOR28_12_FD_187461 | JGI IMG/M metagenome (GOLD analysis project Ga0209536, IMG submission 187461) | Marine sediment microbial communities from White Oak River estuary, North Carolina - WOR-2-8_12 (SPAdes) (version 2) | ecosystem: Environmental > Aquatic > Marine > Intertidal zone >... | reverse complement strand
CAATAGATACCCCGGCTATAATGAATAAGCACGCAATCGATAGAATAATTATTTTGGCGTACCGGGAGAGATATCAGGTTCCAACCCTGTTGTAGCAAAATGTTATATTCCTTGATTTTAAAAGGCCCCATCAAAGGATAACTATCAACATTAGTAAGAGGGATCGAATATGGATTGTCACCAATACCATCGCTTCCTAAGATATCTTGATTTACGCCTGTATAATTATCTACACCCACATAATCACTCCAATAATTACCCCCAGTTGGATAACCGTTATCCCAAAGATTGCCCCCAGGGAAATCTTCTGTTTCCAATTGTATAGTATTATTTATTATGTTATTATTATAAATTAAATTATTTATTGAAAAAAAGGTATTGCTAAAGCCAAATGCATTGTCTAAAATAGTGTTGTATCGACATATCATATTTTCTGAGTCCAATAATCGCATCCCGATTACATTCCTATATATCGAATTATTTTCAACGTAATTTATTCCGGTTGAAAATGAGAATTTCATCGCTGCAAAAGTACTGTTATAGATTGTATTATGTTGAAAATAATTATTATTACAATTACTAGATATATATATCCCCTCATAACAATATGATATATTATTATTACTGATTACATTGTTATTAGACCATGATAAATCAATCGCTCGGGCATCACATCCAGTTATAATATTTTCCGTAATGTTGCCATTGTTAACTGTGTCAAGAAATATCCCAAATCCCCCGTTAAATAAATAACAATCTTTTATTATAAAAAATACATTAGTTCCCCAGATTTGAATGCACATCCCACCTGGACCTCCTGCGTCGATTTCTAAATTTTCAATTCTATATGGATCCGTTTGAATACCTGAACCAGGCCAACCTTGCATAATGAAATCAAAATCATCCATAATCATGATTGGCGGGTGAGGGGTATAAACAATCTCATTTTGCCTTGCAGCCTTCCCTTCCGTGTCAACACTTTGATTAAGCAGAAATAAAGCAAAACTGAACGTCAGCATGATAGAAACCCAGATTACACAGATTCGTCTCATCTCTTCCTCCTTTCTTCTTATTCAAATAGGGCATATTACCTTATTATATTTTCCGTCAGACAGGCATCTCCCGCTTCAGCCTTTCCTCTGTGTAGCCGAACGGCGCCAGGATGCTCTCCCCGGACCTCAGCAGGAGGTCGCAGTACTTGCCGGCATCGTAGTTCACGTCGCCGTCCAGCATCTCGGCGACGCGCACGCGGCGACCCGGGTCCTTCGTTGTCGAGTCGCATATCACGAAGCGGAGCTTCTGGCCGGGCTGTATGGCCATGCCCTGCTTCTTCAGCTGCAGCATCGCGGCGACCTGGTCGTTGAAGACGCTGTACTCTTCCAAGGTTCTGGAGACGCGTTTGGAGACAATCATGTCCTCCACCGGGCACTCGCGGCGCCTGACCATGGCGTAGTGGCGCTTGAGTTCGTCGATCGCGTCGGGGATCAGGGCCTTGAACTCCTCGGAGTTGTCGGCCCGTGTCAGGACGTCGAACATCGCTTCCTGCGCCTTCCTGACGATGACGGGCGTGTCGTGCTTTCTGAGCTCGATGCCGCGGACCTTTAGCCGGTCGTTTTCGAAGAGACCGTAATAGCGGTTGAGCGCGCCCGTGTCGGAGCCCTTGTTGGGCAGGAAGACGAGCCACTTGAAGACTCCCTGCAGCTCCAGGGGGATGCCGATGGCCCTTGAGACGTACCGGCAGAAGAACCCGTGGTCTTTGTAGCCGTTAGGCGTGAGCCAGAGGCTGTCGATGATGCCGTGGAGGACGTCGTAGCCGAAGTCCTCCGCGATGTTCATGGACCTGATCATGATGTCGCGGGCGTAGGCGTTGATGGATTCATGACACTCGATGCGGCCGAAGCGCGCGTTCTTGTAGCCCGTATAGCCGAAGCAGGTCACCAGCACCCACTTGAGGAGGTCTGAGCGCTGCTCGAACGCTTCTTTCATTTCAGGCCGGGTGTGTATCATGTGCTTGAAGGCGAGGCGCCTCTGGACCAGCGGCTTCACCACCCTGGGTATCAGGCCGACGCGCTTCTCGCAGGTGTTGTAGAGGAGCTCGGGAACGCGAAGCCTCGAGTCCGGACAGCAGTCGCAGAGTATCGTCTCCGGGGAGATGTTGAAGGCGTGCATGATGTTGGGGTAGAGGGAGATGAAGTCCACCTCCACGATGCCGTCGTGTATCCCGACCACCGGGTCGAAGATGAAGCCGCCGCGGTCTGCCAGGAGGAGCATGTCCGCCGTTTTGAAGTCCTCGGGGCGGTTCTTCTTCCACTGTATCACGTAGCCGTCGCGTATGGCCTGCTGCACCTGCATGGCGGAGATGGCGGTGCCCGGGGAGAGCCGCGCCAGCGTCTGCAACGGCAGGTTGGACATCCTTGCGAGGTCGATGAGGGCGTGCAATCCTCCTTCCTCCTGAATGAACGAGCTCCTGTCGATGTGCAATCGTCCCTTCAGTTTCCGGGCCGGGGGCTTGTACACGATGCTGCCGTAGGAGAAGTAGGAGCGCGCTTTCTTCGTGGTCCGGGCATCGTCCTTCTCCCGGCCCAGGCGGAATTCTTCGGCGAGGCCGTTCACGGTCGCGCGGTAGTACAGGTATGGCAGCGTGAAGCTGTCGCCGTTCTCCGTGAATATGATGTCCGGATTGGCTTCCCTGATGGTGGAGCACAGGCCGGCCAGAATGTCCTCCTCCGCACCTTCGAGGACCGCATCCCCGACCGTTATGCCGGCAATGGGGAGATGGTTGCTCGGGAACCTGCCGCTGCACTTCACGCGGAGGTCCACCGTCCTCAGGTTGGGGACGCGGTAGTTCACCCTGAACTGGCCGCCGTGCGCCTTGAGCCTCGGGGACGTGTCGGCGAGCGCGAGCGGGAAGACGTTCCGTTCTATGAGGAACTGCTGGCTGAGGCGAACGTCCACGTTGAACAGCCTGTAGTCGTAGTATCCGCCGCGGCTGTCTATGATGTGCGCGCACTCGTTGATGCCGCTGTAGGCCGGCGGGTACACGGCCAGGACATCGGCGCGTCTCGTCGATTGAATGTCGATCCTCTTCTCCACGATGTCCGTCCTCTTGGCAAGCTCGGTGCGCTCCAGGGAGCGGCCAAGCGCCCTCAGCTCCCACAGCGAGGGATGGTGCACGTAGAAGCAGGGCTCGTAATCGTAGACGAGCTTCCTGCACCGCGCCCCCGTCTTAAGCCAGAGGGCCATGGTGTTCGTGTCGTGGTCCGGGTAGACGTCAAGTATCCAGCCCCTCAAGGGAGCCCTCCTGTTCGTTAGTCCCGTTCTGGCAGGTCGGACGGAGCCCGATCGGCCGACACTCCCTCTCCAGGCAAATCGGACGGGGTCCGGATGACAGATTCACGGGCGCACCTTCACCCGACATGCCGATGGCCCGCCCGCACCCCGGGCGGGCGTCAGAGGCCCGGCCCATCATCACCCCTCTCCTTCACCGCGTCCTTCCCCTTCAACGCGTCGATATCCTTCTCATGCTCCAAAAGTATCGCCATGAACATGGAATCCGTGGGGTCGGCCCTGGCGTCGTAGCTGGAGGCTGCAGAGTGGCGCCTGGCCTTGTCCATCATCCTGTCGAAGGCCTCGCGGTCGCGCCTGCGCAGCGCCCTCCTGAACTTCTCCCAGCGCCCGATTATGCCGTCCTGCAGCCTCCTAAACGTCGGCGCGGTCCTCCCCATCTGTCGCCTCCAATCCGTAGGTGTCCAGTATCCTCTGCTCCTCCGGAACGTAGTGGCGGTGGAAGTACTGGCCCTGCTTGGGGACGGTCACCAGCATGCCGGCCTTCCTCTCCTCGAAGACCACGGCCCTGTCCGGAGCGCCGAACATGATGCTCCTCAGCACCCTCCTGTTCCTTATCTTGGCGAGGTCGTGGTTGGTGATGATGCTCACCAGCCCGAACTCCTCGGTGACGCGCCTGATCTCGGCCAGGCTCCGCTTGATGAGCTGAAGAGATTCGTACCAGGCCATGTCGTCGTCCAGGAAGAGGTCCACGAAGCAGGACACGACCAGCGTCGAGGCCTCGGTGTCGGCGATTATCCCCTCCAGGCCGCCGTTTATCAGCGCTGCGAACTGGTGCGCCGTGAACGCCCTGGACACCGTTATCCTGGAGAGCACCTCGTCCGGGTCGTGCCCCGCCTCCCTGCACAGCTCCGAGATGCCGAACAGGTCGATGGAATTGCCGCCGTCAACGAACACGAGCTCCCTATCGAAATCCGTCAGCGCCTCCACGCAGATGCTCGAAGTCAGCGTTGAAGTAAACTCCCTGGGGCCGTCCAGCAGCACCACCTGCGGCCTCTCGAAGCCCCCGAGCTTCGAATCCAGCCAATGAACGCCCGTCCTGAGAGCCGCGTGCTCCCTGAGGTACTCCGGCTGGAGTAAGCCGAACTCGTCCGTTACCGATATTGGTCTTGTCAACTCGTCCAAATGCATGTGCCTCCGCCCTTCTTTTGAAAATCCATTGTATAAGGTAGTTTATAAACCCTTATACAAGAGGTGACTGAAAGTATTCGGAATGCCCAAACAATTCCGAGCGAGCAGGGAAATAGTAACCTTCAGAAAACAACCCCCGAGTGTTCTGAGTAACCGCTGAGAAACCGAATTTTCCGAAGTTTTTCTTTGCGAGGGGTTTTCCAGCACAGCGAGGATCCAAAGAAAAACCTCCGGTGAAAGTATTAGCTGAAAGCTATCTGGTTGTAGTTTGATTGGTGTTGAAAATGAGATGATTGGTTTACCGGAAATCTTTATTCGGAAACGCTAATTCTCCAACCGATGTGCTTCAACACCTCCTACGCCAAGAACAAGGAATACTGGCAGACCAGGTTCGGCGTGGAATGGGGAAAGATCGACGAGCCGAAGTACGAGATGACGTTCTTCACCAATGCCGCGACCCATCCGGAGTGCCCCGTGATAACGAACGAGGAGCCGGCCAAGATCCAGATGTTCGAGTGGGGGCTGATACCCTTCTGGGCGAAGGACCGGGAGAAGGCGGACCAGGTGCGCAAGGGCACGATAAACGCTCGCAACGACTCCTTGTTCGAGAAGGCCTCTTTCAAACATGCCATCATGAAGAGGCGCTGCCTGGTGCTTGTGGACGGCTTCTACGAGTGGAGGAGGGAGGGGAAGAGGAAGATACCCTACCACATCAGGCTGAGGAGCGGCGAGGGCTTTGCAATCGCCGGCATCTGGGACGTGTGGACAAAGGGCGAGAGGCCCGGTGAACGGGGCGACGGGCCCCGAAAGCGGGGCGAGGGGCCCCGAAAGCGGGGCGAGGGGCCGAAGAAGACGTTCAGCGTCATCACCACCGAGGCGAACCCGCTGCTCGAGCACATCCACAACGTGAAGAAGCGCATGCCCGCGATACTGCGAAAGGAGCATGAGAAACGGTGGCTGGCCCCCGACCTGACGCGCGAGGACATCGAGGAGATGCTCAAGCCTATCGACGAGGAGCTGCTGGAGGCGTATCCGGTGTCCAAACTCGCCTCCGACCCCAGGGCCGACCGCAACGTGCCCGAGGTGATGATGAGGGAGAAAACTGAGCAGCAGACGCTGTTCTGAGATACTTGCTTCTAATAGCCTATCCAGTACTGGTGGAACGGCTCGGCCGGTCCGAGGGTGGGCGGTTGGTTGGGATGGTAGAAATATTCCAGGAACATCACGTCGCTTATCTCCAGGTTGCCCAGGTGCGTGTTCCTGACCCTCACGAAGTCGAAGGGGTGGCAGGGGCTGTACTTCGGCAGGGCCCCGGGAGGCGGTCCGACCTTTTCCACGTAGACCATCAGCGTGGTGTTCTCGAGGACGATGCTCTTGATGGTCAGATGGTAATCCTTGATCTGTTGACTGCCCCAGTCCGCATATACGTAGCTGAAGTTGGCGAAGTCCGGTCGGAAGTACGAGGATGGGCTTCTAAGCTCGAACGTATCATTCCACACCTGCCAATCGGGAAGGTACATGTACATCTCGTTCCAGGTGGACGAGCCGTTCTGCGCCCAGCCCTCGAGCACCTCCTTCTCGAAGGAAAGCTCCAGGTGCACCTCGCCCGCCGTGGTGTTCTCGGCATGCAGGAGGACACAGGATATCTCGAGCAGGCAGTCCTTCTCGTGGCTGTTCCCGTCCAGGGTGCCGTCGTGGTGCCAGGTCTCCATGAATGGCTCCTCAAGGGTGTGTATCGAGTGCTTCGATACGTTGGATTCAGAGTAGTCGATCAGTTCATCGTCCGGTGTCCGCCTGTTCTCTTTGGCGTCGTAGACCGATACGTTCACGAAGATGACATCGTAATCATCGGCAACGTCGAACTCGTGACTGCAATTCTCAGGCATGTACAGGTGAGTGGAGTCCATGAAAATCGGCGAAATGAAGGTCTCCACCTCGCGGATGTCGGCGCCGTCGCTCTCTGAGACCGTGATGACGAAGTACGGGTCCAGCTTATCGATGTACGTGGTGTCCTCGTACCCGCCGATGTAAAGGTCGACCGTCACCGAGACCAGTCCGTTCCCGTTGTCGAAGAAATCATCGTTGTCGCCGACGCCGTCGCCGTCGATGTCCCTCCACTCCAGAGGGTCGTCCGGGAAGGCATCCAGCAGGTTGTCGGGGACCCCGTCCCCGTCTGAGTCCTCCCACTCGTCCGGGTTCAGCGGCAGCAGGTCGAAGTTATCGCCGTAGCCGTCTCCGTCCAGGTCCTCCCACTCGGTGGCGTTGTAGGGAAAGGCGTCGCAGTTGTCACCGTAGCCGTCATTGTCGGAATCACGCCATTCGGAGGCTGATGTTGGGAAGGCGTCGCCGTTGTCACCGTAGCCGTCCCCGTCGCTGTCCTCCCATTCACTGGCATCCCAGGGAAAGATGTCCAGTGTGTCCACGACACCGTCCAGGTCGCTGTCCCTGATGTTCGGGAAGGGCGAGATGGCCGGATGGATGAGAGAGACAACGAGCATTATGGCCACTATGACAATGACTATCCCGCAAAGCCACAACGGCCAGGTCTTCCTCACGCTTCCACCTGCTAATGTCCTTATGGAAATTGAAGTTTATATCCTTTTGCATGGAAGGGCGGGGATTGGCGCCTTCACGATCGCCTCTTCAGCCCTTACGATTCTTTTTAATAAATACATAATATACTATAACAGCTATAATAATAAGGGCCGCGAACACGGCGTTCCAGAGGAAGGGTATCGTGATGTCGAGCGCGGCGAACGCCCATAATATCATGAAGCCGATGAAGGCCAGGACAAGGCCGTCTATCTCCCTGAGCGCGGCGAATATCCTGTTCGGCTCGTTCCCGTTGCGGTGCATGTGTCCGACAGACATTTGTGTACGATACTTTATTAATCTTTCCGGGCCCGGCTCCGTGCTCCACGCCCGTGTAATCAACGCAATTCTCAGGCCCAGTGCGCTCTGGTGCACCTATTCCTTCCAGCTGTCCAGTTCGGTTCTCCAGGATTTGTACTTGGAAACCTCGGCCTTCGCGGCCTCGACCGCCTTCATCGCGTGGCTCACGCCCTTCTTGTACTCGCCGCTTGTGAAGTATCTCTCCGCCTGGTCCAGCTGGGCCCTCGCAAGGCTGAGGTCTCCTTCCATCTCCTCCGCCCTGCTCATCTGCCTCTTCGCCTTCTCGATGGTGCTGACCAGGAGGTCGTATCTCAGCATCTTCTTATCCAGCGCCTCCCTGCACTTCTCTATCATCTCCCCGGCGTCGTCATAGCACTCGCCCTCCAGCATCATCTTGGCGTAGAACAGCTGGCTCTCGACCTCCGAGAAGTTTATATGTTTGGCCTCCAGCATCTTGCCCTCGAGCAGGCTGATGGAATTGAGCAGTTCCTGCTTCTTGCCTCCCTTGCGGAGGTCCATGCCGTATACTTCCCCGAGCTCTTCCACCCGGACCACCTATGATATATATGGAAGTGTGCGAATAAATACGTTTCGGTGGACATGGCCAGCGAGATTATTAAAAAGTGAATTCCGGGAGACGAATCCGCCCAATACCCTATTGCTGGAGGCAGGGTTGACGGGGGTCCGCCCCGTTTTAATACGGTTGGGATCCGTTGGCATGCAGGCATAATACAGCAGGGCGCCCTGAGAAAGGTCACAGGTATTTCTTCATTTGCTGGTCGGCGATGCCGGCGTACAGCTCGATGTAGGGCTTTATCGAGCTGGCCTCTATCTTCTGCATGAGGACCTCCTCCACCTGGAAGAAACCCACGGATTCCGTCATCGTGACCTCTATCCTTATCGGCTTCCCAACGCCTTTCCTGATATCGACCTTCTTGATGGCCGCTGAGGAGTACTTGTGGATGTCGCCGACCTCCGATTCCTTGTTTATCATCATGGGGATGCGGGCGCGGCCCTTCTCCATGTCGCAGCCGTCAGCGACCAGTATGATGCCCGCCTCCAGGGAGTGTATGTTGGTGGTGCCCATGTGCCTTATCATGCCCTCGATTATCAACGACCGCAGGACCACCTTCTTCCCGGGCTCCTCCCTGTACAGCGTGTCGAGGAACCTCTCGATGATCGGCGTTGCCAGGAAGGTCCCCGCCACCTCGTGGGTCTCCCGGCCCACGCTCATCCCCACGTCGTGAAGGAAGGCTGCCATAATTACCGCTATCTTGCTGTCCTCGAAGGTGCCGATGCCCTCGTTCTCCAGGCTGAACTTCACCCCCGCCTTGTTGAGAAGGTCCATGAGGAGCAGGGAGTTCAGCAGGACCTTCCGCATGTGCACCGGACCGTGGTCGTTGTAATGCAGTCTCTTGATGGACACGGTGTTCGCGTAGTCCTGCAGGAACTGGGCCTCCTCGTCGCTGAACAGCAGCTTCGCCGTCTTCAGGGCCTTGCCCGAAAGCATCTTCAGTATCTTCCTCTCAAGGTTCAACTGGGTGTGTGATCCCATTCTCGCCATGTGATGGAGAACAGTATCGGCTTCATATTTAAGGCTAATCGCGGTCAAATGGCGGCCCGTAGTACAACATGCAAGGATGCCCTTCCTGGTCGGGCCGTCGCTCATGCGCTGGCCAAGCATTAGTTTACGGAAAGCAGGATGCATAACGCTTTTACCCACCCAAGCCATTTATCCCGCCATGGAAGAGTCTGCTTTCAGGCAGCCAGACCTCATCGGCAGGGGCGCGGAGCTCGACAGGTTGAGCACGGCATTGGGCTCGGCCCTCGAAGGCAAGGGCTCCACGTTCCTCGTCTGCGGCGAGGCCGGCATAGGCAAGACGCGGCTTGTATCGGAACTTATCAAGAAGGCTGAAGAGCTGGACGTCCGGGTCATCGTCGGCTGGTGCCTGGCCGAGAGCCTCGAACCGCTGATGCCGGTCAAGTCGGGGCTCAGGGAGGCCGGGATGGAGCACCTCATTGCCGGAGACCCGCCGCCCATGGTGATGTCCGCCTACCTGATGAACCAGGCCGGCATGCTCATCGCCAAGGCGGAGAGGGAGGCCTCCGAGCTCGACGCCGACATCTTCGCCGGGATGCTGCAGGCCGTGGGCAACTTCGTGCAGGACTCGCTGTCAATGATGGACAAGGCCGGCGGTAGCGCCCTGAACTCGCTGGGATACGGCGAGTACACAATTCTCATCCAGGCCGCGGGCGAGACCTCTTTGGCCACGGTCATCAAGGGAACGAACAGCGAGTTCCTCATCGACGACATGAGGCGGACGCTTGCCGAGATCGGCCCCGGATACGCCGATTGGTCCGGGGAGGAGAAGGATGCCTCCGGCGCCGTACCGAAGCTGTCCTGGTTCACGGATTCCGGGAAGTACGACGGCAGGTTCCTCGTGGACGACCCGAAGATGAAGCAGGAGAACCTCTTCGACAACGTGCTGATGGGACTGAGGAGGGCCTCAGCCAGGCGGCCTGTCCTCCTTTTCCTTGACGACCTCCAGTGGGCAGACCCCACCACGCTGAACCTTCTCCATTATCTTGCAAGGAACACCAGGGAAGAGAGGATACTCATCCTGGGAACCTACAGGCCGGAGGATGTCATCCGCGGCGAGGACGGGCGGCCCCACCAGCTCGAGACCTCGATGCAGAACATGAGCCGCGAGCACCTATTCGAGAGGATAGAGCTACAGCGCCTGGGTCCGGAGGATACGAAGGGCATCATCAATTCTGCTTTGGGTAAGATCAACTTCGACGACGGTTTCTTCGAGAAGGCCTACAAGGAGACCGAGGGCACGCCCTTCTTCGTGCTCGAGGTCATTAAGCTATTGATCGAGAACAGGGCCGTGGTCCCGGGGGAGGACGGTGTCTGGGAGCTCGTCCTCGACCTTGACGGCCTGGACATCCCGTCGAAGGTCTATGACGTCGTCAAGAGGAGGCTGGACCGCCTTATCCAGGAGCAGAGGGAACTGCTGGAATGCGCGTCCGTCATCGGCCAGGAGTTCTCCACGGACCTACTGGAGAGGACCACCGAGATGCGCCGCATCACGCTTCTCAGGAACCTCAGCGAGATCGAGAAGAACCATCAGCTCATCCTGTTCCTCCAGGACAAGTACAGGTTCAACCATGCAAAGGTCCACGAGGTCCTTTACAACGGTATAAGCGAGGGGCTGCGGAGAGAGTACCATCGCGTCATCGGCGAGACCCTCGAGGAGCTCTACACCGACAGGATGGACGAGGTGGTCAGCGACCTGGCCTACCACTATCACGAGGCCGGGGACGCGAAGGCCAAGGAATACCTGGTCAAGGCGGGCGACAATGCGAGGGGGAGGTTCGCCAACGAGGAGGCCATCAGGTTCTACAGGAGCTCGCTGGGCATGCTGGAAGGGGAGGAACAGAGGCCTATCCACGAGAACCTGGGGAAGGTCCTCACCCACATCGGCGAGATGGACGGCGCCCTCGAGCATTACAACGAGGCCTACGGGCTTGAAAGGGACGACGTGAAGAAGGCGGACCTGCACATCCAGATATCCAACCTATTGGAGAAGCAGGGCGATTACAAGGGCGTGATGGAGGAGTGCGTCAAGGGCCTCGGGCTCATCGGGGACAGGGACGTTCCCGAAAGGGCCGACCTGCTGGTCGTCAAGGGCGGCGTCAACCTGAGGACTGGCGAGTTCGACAATTCCATAGAGTTCGCGTCGCAGGGACTGGCACTCGCCGAGAAGCTGGGTTCCCGGCTGCACGTGGCAAAGGCCCTCCAGGTGTTGGGGGTGGTCCACATATTCAAGGGGGACTATGACACAGCGTTGGAGCACCTAAACAAGGCCCTGAAGACCTATGAGGGGATAGGCAAGATAACGCCCACGATACCGATACTGAGCAACATCGGCCTGGTCTATCGCGACCAGGGGCGGTTCGAGGAGGCCAGGGAGCTGTTCATGCGCGCGAACGAGATGGCCGAGAAGATAGGCGACAAGTGGGGGATATCGTCATCCCTCAACAACCTCGGGCTCATATACAGGGACACCGGCGAGCAGGACAAGGCGCTGGAGCTCTTCGAGCGCGGCCTCAGGATATCGAGGATGATGGACGACAAGTACAGTATAGGGCTGAGGTACTACAACATCGGCGAGGTCCACATGAACAAGGGCGACATGCCCAAGGCCCTCGATTACCTCAAGAAGGCCCTTGCACTGTTCCTCGAGGCCGACAGCAAGAGGAACATCATAGAGACGAACATCAACCTGGCATATGCCCACGCCAAGATCGAGGACCTGGAGACCGCAAAGGCCCACGCCACGGTCGCGGTGGACCAATCCGTGGAGATAGGTGCACGGGGGGTCGAGCCCATGGCCCGCATATGCCTGATACAGGTCCTCATAGACCTGAACGACCTGGCTGCCGCCGAGGAGGAGTTGAGGGAGACCGACACACTCCTGCAGCAGGTAGAGGACAAGCAGCAGAGGGCAGGCCTGCACATACAATACGGCCGATTCCACAAGGCAAGGGGGGAGAGGGACACGGCAAGGGAAGAGTTCGACAGGGCCATCGCCATGCTGGAGGAGATGGGCATGAAGCATTGGGTCGAGGAAGTGAAAGTGCACATGGAAGGGCTCTGATTATAGTTTGTTAATAATATAATTATACTTAAAATTAAATTTGTATCTACTGGGGATTGCCTTAATTTATAATTACTGGAAATACAATCGAACTTGAACCTTACAAGACGCCGAACCAACAACTTTAAGTATTATACAAACGGCCGTACCAATCTCCTTTTATATCATCGGGTGCTAATATTAATCGGTGATAGGATGAAAGAGAAGGTTCGCATTGTCGGCAAGAGACACAGGGACGATTGCTGGTCCATCGCCTTCTTCAACGGCATGGACTATGTCGTCATCCGGTTCAGGCCCGGGGCTTGATACATGGTTTCAAGGGGCCTTGTCAGATGCCCATGATATTTCCCATTCGCTGTGGCAGTCACCCTTCAAGACGCATTTCGTGTGTTCGACTGATAGCCGGACGTTAATGACATCCCCGATCCCTTCAAAATAATGGGTCAGGTATCTGCAAAACAGTTCGTTGACCCTGCCGTCGTACAATCGTATCACACCTTCACCTTCGCCGGTCACCTCGGTCCTCAGTTTGCCGAAGGCATAGAATTTCTTCCAAGAATCCGGTGCCCTTTCCAGTGCGCCCTCAGGAGTACCGGCCCATCTCGCCATTGTGCTGATGATGCCCTTCTTCTTGGCCGATTCCCTTGCCAATTCCTCGAAGGCCCTCTCTCCGAACAAGTTCACAAAGGCCTGGTTATAATAAACCAGATATTGCAGAGGATATCTTTCATCCTTCTTTATCTCACGGATGGCGGCGGGACCGCTGTAGCCCAGCCGGACCATCTCGGTCATCAATCCATCGATCTCGGTTTTGATATGGTGATCCTTGAGGAACGGGAATCTGCTCCAGAACACCCTGCCGTAGACGAACATCCCTTCAAAGTGCTCGTTTGATGTGACATCATCATTGGTTTCCGCAGGAGACTGATGAACCATGGCTGAACCAAGACTGGATAAGTCAACCAGGTATTATTGTTTCGCCTTTTTCGGCTTCAGGGCTGATAGTTATCACAGCGAGAATACCCAGAGGTGCTGCTCGCCGGGCATATCCTCCTTTGTCAGCTCTATCTCGTTGCCCACACGGGTGATGAGGTCCTGGTCGGCCCTCTCGAGGAAGCCGTCGACTGGAGCTATTGACAAGGACAATCCGCCCACGCGGAAGTGCATTGGTATGACGACCTTCGGGTTCAGGGCCTTGATTACATCCCATGCCCCGTCAGCGTCGACAGTGAACGTGCCGCCCACCGGGATGAAGAGGATGTCTATCTCCCCGAGGCCTTCCACCTGCGTCCGGTCCAGCTGTTCGCCGAGGTCTCCCAGGTGGCAGAGCTTGATGCCGTCCACCTCGAAGTTGAACATGATGTTCTCGCCGCGCTTCGAGCCCTCGTCCTCGTCGTGATAGCTGTGCACGCCGTTTATCTGGATGCCCTTCACCGTCTTGGCCCCCGGACCGGTGACCACTTCCTTGTTCGCGCCCTGCACGATGCGGTCGCAGTTGTGGTCGAAATGGTCGTGGCTCATCAGTACGATGTCGGCCTCCACGACCGGCGGCTTGATCCCTATTGCCTTCCCGTCATGCGGGTCAGTGACTATCTTCAATCCGTCCGCACTCTCGATTTCCCAACAAGCGTGTCCATGCCATTTTATGAGCAAATTCCTCACCCCTGGTGATTTCATCAATGATGATTTTGACAATATTTAAGTTTAAGGGAGCGGTCGTCCCAACGGTGTTTGAAACGATGGATGACATGTGCGACACCCGTTCAGTCCAAAGGTTTTTGTAGTGTGAGAGCGTATAATACACTTTAACAATCAAAAGGAAGAGTTTACATGCTTGTATTAGTCAGGTTATATCCTACAAGTGGGCTTGCCGAATTCTGGAAGGCGATCGAGTTCGAGAAGAGGAACCTCTACTGGAAGGACATCAAACCGCTGTATGCCATACAACAGGAGGGGAAGAGATATCTGAGCATCGTCCTGGACGTCAGGAACCTCGAATCGCTGCAGAAGGACTTCCTGAACAACATTGCGGCCCTGGCATCCGTAAGGAAGATTAAGACCATCCCGCTGATGACGCCCATCTATTTTCCCATCCCGAAGGGATTCCCGAAGGATTGTGTTAGGTTTCAGGTCTTCCTGAGGGTCAAGCCGAACCTGATGAGCGACGTCTATACGACCATAATCAGCTTCGACTACCCCGAGGACATTGCAGTGACATATCTGTCCTACTCCTTCGGGGACGATGACATCATAATCTCGATGCTGGGCACGGACAGGGAGAGTGTTCACTCCTTCCTGTCGAAGAAGATGTCGCGTATCGACGGTGTCGTCTCGTTTGAGATGTCCAGGGTCATCCGGAGTGAGTACATGCTTCCCCCCGAGGGCTCCGATGCCCACAGGAAGAGGTTCCAGTACTCAAGCCCGGCAGGTAAGAAGGGAAGGTTCGCCAACTCCGAAGCGAATCAGAAGTATCTTAACGAGCGCGCGCCCTTGACCGCGGTAGTAAGGCTTTTCGCCAGCAAGGACCTGGGTCGGCTCTGGGACGACATCGAGAAGAACATGCCCACATTCGAATCCAAGAAGATCGTACCATTATACGCCTCCCAGCAGGAGGACAGGGATTACGTCTCGGTCATACTCGAAGCACAGAACTTCGAGGTACTGAGGGAAATGCTGACAGGAAAATTACCCGCCCTCATCGACATCAGGAAGACGAGGACCGTGCCCATGCTCGAGCCCACATATTTCCTTCTGCCCAAGACCCACCCGGAGGGCCTTGAGCGGCACCTGATAACACTTCAGGTCGAGCCCACCATGCTCCAGTCGATGAAAGCCAGGATCATTAGCCTTGACTTTCCGGACAACGTGTTCCTCACGCATTTCGCGTACCTGCTCGGGGAGGACGACATCATGCTGTCCATCCTCACTGATTCGGATAAGACAGCAAGGAAATTCACAAAGGAAGCCTTCGGGAAACTGGAGGGTGTCAGATCATACGACGTTTCGAGCCAGGTGAAAACGAAAAGACTTACCTCGAAGGGCAGCTGGAAGCGCCACCAGGGCAAGTACCTGTCAAGCTATGTCAAGCAGCACAGGAAGGACTACGACGCGAGATACGACTGGACTGACGACATCTATGCCTACGCCATGATGGAGGGGGCCTATCCTCCGGACATGGAGCATTAGTGGGTGAGTCCCAGGAGCCCTACACCTTAACACGCGGTTAACCCGTGTTCTCAGTCAGCCATTGCTCGAAAGGGCCAGTCCTCAATCCTGAACAGGGTTCATCAGCGGATACCTGTCCTCGTTCGAGCCTCCCGGTATGGCATATGGACTGTCGCCGATACCGTCGGGGCCGGGAATGTCCTGGTTGACACCATGGAAGTTATCGACACCTGCATGATCGCCCCAGTAGTTACCCCCGGAGGGGTAACCGTTGTCCCATTGATTGGGACCGTCATCCCAGCCTTGGTCGGTATTGTTCAAGAAATTGTTATGATGTATCCCATTGTTAATTGAATTCGATGTAATTCTCATTCCCATATTGTTGTAGCCGATTGTGTTATTGGTGATGGTGTTGTTGTGAACGGTGGCGGCCAATGTGGCAAAAGAGAGTAGGATGCCATATCCTGTCCATTGGCCTGTCTGGGGATTGAATAGGTTGTTCATTGAGGCATTATTGAAGGTTACCGTGTTTCGGCTTGAACCACACAGACAGATGCCGTCAGGATTGTCCGCGGCCGTGTTATGACTGATGATATTTTCATGAGACATGTAGAGCGCAATACCACTGCCTTGCCATGTCCACTCACCATCAGATTCTCCGTACCAATTATTATTTGAGGCATTGTTATGCGTGATGATGTTACCGTTCGAGTCTCTGAGGTATATGCCGTCGACATTATCTATAACCAGGTTGTGGGATATCGTATTATTATGGGCCTGGTTCAGGTAAATCCCTAACCCAAATCCGAACAGTGTGTTGTTCTCGATGCTGCAATTGTTCGAATTGAGCACATATACTCCTCTCCCTGATTTGTTCATTGCATTGTACAGGGTGAAGTCGGTCAGGTTGACCCAGTTTGCGGTTATCTCGAAGACGTATGCTCCGATGCCGCCGTTGATGAACGTGAGGCCCCTCCCCGAGCCCTTTATCGTGAGTTGCTTTGTCACCTGCACGTTTTCTCCATAGGTCCCAGGAAGCACCTCGAGAATGTGACCGTCAAGGGTGTCCGAATCGTTAATCGCATCTTGGATTGTGTAGAAATACTCGTCAGTGTCCACATTATGCACCGGCGGAGCCGGTATGGCCGAAACCTCGTTCGACAAAGGACTCTCGCCGTTCGCATTCACCGCACTGACCCTGTAATAGTAGGTCTGGTCTCTCAACAAACCGGTGTCGTTGTAGTAATACATGGTGCTAATTGTGGTCAGCAGGGTCTCGCCGCCCGGAGTCGTGCCTCTGTAGATTTTGTAGTTGGTGACTGGCTTACCCCCGTTTGTCAAAGGGGCCAGCCATGTGAGGTTGACTGTGGTGTCACCCGGCGTCGCGGTCAGGTTCTGTGGGGCCGTGGGGATGGTCGTGAAGACCAAGGGTATGGCACTCGCTAAGACCGACTGCGGGCCCTCGCCCACTGCATTTACCGCACTTACCCTGTAATAATAGACCTGGTCGTTGATAAGTCCCGTATCGTTGTACAAGAGGACATTTCCGAGGGTGGCCAGTAGCGTTTCGCCGCCAGGTGTGGTTCCCCGATAAACCAGGTAATTTGTGATCGGAGTACCGCCGCTGGAGGCCGGTGCCTGCCATGTGAGGTTCACCGTGGTATCTCCGGGAGTTGCCACGAGGTTCTGGGGAGTCGTTGGTACTCCTAGAGGCCTCCCGCTTGCCTCGTTCGACTTCGGTCCTTCCCCAACCACGTTGACCGCACTCACCGAGTAATAGAAAGTGTACCCATTTGGCAGGCCTGTGTTATTGTAGATTAGAACGTCACCTACCGGGGCAAGCAGCACGAGATTGCCTGAAACAGTTCCCCGGTAGATGTTATAGCCGGTGACGCTGGAACCACCGTCGTCGGGAGGGGGTTCCCAGGATAGATTCACATAACCATCACCGTCAACGGCGACCAGGGCTTGCGGAGCTTCCGGCTCCGTGCTCAACGGCGCATGGGCCAGCTCCCACTCGAATTCGAAGATGGTGAAGGATACCTCCGCAAGTTCCTTGTCAAGAATCTCGACCGTGAAACCTGCGCTGCCCTCGATGCCGACACTGAGAGTCCACCACGGGTTCTCGAAGAGGGAGGCGTGTAATTTGACGTAAGGTTTCAGCTCTATCGTCGGTCCGGTCAATCCGTATAACAGGAACTCCATCCGGGGTATCACAGCATAGGCCGTTGCCTCGGCGGACAGGTCCAGCTCGGGCGGATTGAAGCCCCATGTCCGTTCCAGGTCATTTATGAGCGACCACTCGCCCGATTTATACCGCAGTCCGCCGCGGGTCGTGAGAGACCCTTCGATTGAGGTCGTCACCGAGGCCTGGAGCTCGAGCTCCGCCCCGACGGCGAACTCTATCTTGGGTGTGATGACCACCGGAATCCAACCGATCCAGAAAGTGATTCTACTCAGTTGTTTCGACCATATTTCCTTCTCCTTCTCGATGGTTATCGCGTGGGTTGCCGTTAGACCCAATTCGAAGCTCAGTGTGTTCTCGATATAGAATTCGAGCTCGGAGAGCCTCCAATCTCTAATCTTCATGTTGAATACCAGGTCGCTGCTGAAACCCACTTCCCCGAAGACCTTGACAGAGCTGTTGCCTTCTTCGTATAATGTCACCTCAATTTCTAGGGTGAATGATGCACGGGTCCCGGAGGAGACATTGTCGAATGAGAGGGTTTCGTCAAGTGCCACATCCGCGTCCTCGACGACTTCTGTAAGGGGTGCGTTCACCGTGGTCAGAAAGACCTGCCGGCCGTCCTGCCTCATATCGGTGATCCTTCGAAGGTAGCCGTCGCCTGTGGTTCCGACTATATAATCGCCCGTCGTGTAGTTGAGTTCACCAGGGTCAGAATCGTAGGTGTACACTATCGTGTCGTTACCGACAGAGACGCTCACAAGGTCCTCGTGATACTCCGGTTGTTTCACAAGTTGGGATTCCGGAGGTTCGTCCCGGGGCCATAAAAAAGCAACTGCGAAAGCACTCATGATGATGATTATCGCTAAAATAAAGGCCAGTACTTTATATCTAACGTCTTTCTTCATCAATCTCTCCTGTTGATTAAGGAGTGATTCTTGGATATATAGAGTTTTGGTATACAGTAACGCGGGAAAGTCTGTCAACAGGAGTCTTGGCTTCCAAGGGCCATCTTAAGGATGCGGGCTTTCTTATGGTTTGCATATTCCCGTTCCGCGTTCAAGAGCGCGCCGCCCACCCCCTTGCCGTATGAATCACGCGCAATGATCATCTCGACGACCTCGTCGTCGACCGAACCGTCAGGGTTCCTGACGAGCCTAGAACGAAGGAGACCAGCCGGTTTGTCGTTGAGATATGCAATGACAATGCGGTCCTTTCCCAGTGCAGCCTCGATTTCAACCTTCAATCCAGGGCGGGATCCCCCGCTTTTATCTTCATATAAATATATAATGTCATCTATTTCCGACTTGCCGGCTTCCTTCAGTTCCATCTTATCAGCGGTAGAAACAATAATGGTTGACCAGCCTGCACAGCCGGTCCCCCAATTCCTTATTTAAAGTGCCGTCCTCGACCTTCGAGTCTATGAATGCTATGGCCGCGTCCTGGTCCATCTTGTCGGCCTTGGCGATTATCGAGCCCTTGAGGGTTCCCGTGACCTCTTCGGGAAGGCCCTCCATAAGCTTGTCCAGCTCGTATTTGAACTCCACCATTCTCCTGAGGTTCAACCTGCGTTTCTTCGGGGTCTGGACCTTCTTGACAGGACGCCTTTTGGTGGCGTTGCGTTTTTTGGGGGGTCTTCCTCTCCTAAAACCGATTCCCCCTGTCCTTCTCCTTCATCAGCTCCCTCAGCCGCTTCTCAGGGTTCGCCCGGTCGGCGACGTCGCGGTCCCTGGACATCCTCATCAGGATGTGGGGGTCGTCGCGGTATCTCTGGTATTCCTCGTAGGTTATGTTGGGAGCCTCCGACCTGAATATCTCGTACGCAACGCGGTCGGCATCGCTGGAGAATATCATCCTTCCCCCGCCCAGGTCGAAGAACCCGTCGCGCCTGGCCAGTACCTCTATCGTGGTCGTCGTCCTATCCCTGGCGAGGCCAAGCTCCTCGGCCGCGTCGAGAACGGAGAACGGTCTGTCCGGCTGGTCCCTGAGACGCATTGCAATGGTTTCGACCGGGTCAGTCATACGAGGCCATTATGACCTTACCGAACATAAAACTATGGGTTAAGGCGCTCCAGTATCAGTTGCGCGGCCCTCTCGCCCGAGAGCAGCATGCCGCCGAATATCGGGCCCATCCTGGGCGCGCCCATCACCGCGTTCGCGGCCATGCCAGCAACGATAAGACCGGGGTAGACTTCCAGTGTGTTCTCCACCACGGTCTTCTCGCCGACCTCCGCCCACATGGATTTCTCGCCTTCGATTCCGCCACTTGGGGTGCTTAAACTCCCTGTCTTTCTCTGAACCACTTTGCAGACCTCAGAATCGTGACCGGTCGCGTCGATGACGAACTTCGCTCCCAGGGTCAGCGGGTCCACGTGAAGGCCCGCGACCACGACCGAAGACCAGTTTATCACGACCCCCGTCACCGAGTCCTGCCGCATCATCACGTCCTCGACCGACACGGCGATCCACATCTTTGCGCCGGCATCCAGTGCCGCCGAGCACAACTTTGCCACGCATTCGATTGAGTCCGCGGTATAGTAGCCGTCCCCAGCGTCCTCCAGTTTAATGCCCACTTCCTTCAGCAGATGTGTGGAGGCCGGTTGGACGACTACGACCGGAAAGGTCATTCCTCCGCCCCACATGCCTCCTCCTGGAGCAAGCTTCTTCTCCAATATCAGGACCTTCTTCCCGGCCTTGGCCAGAAGCCTAGCGGCTGTGAGCCCGGCGGGTCCTGCCCCGGCGATGATGACATCGACATCAGTCATCTCCAGGAACTCCCTGGAATACCGCTCGACTATCTTCCTCGTCACCTCGACGTCATCAATCACGGTCATGTTCATCACAAATGCCTGTCATCATAAATACTTAACGATTGTTAAGTAATCCTCCCGCATCTGATGCACTGCAGCCTGCCGTTGCCCATGAGTATCAACCTGCCGCCGCAGTCATTGCATATCTGACCCTCGGGCTGTTTCTGCCGCTGTTGTTCCGGAGGGGGGGCCTGTGCCTGCTGCGGTTGGGCGGTCTGCTGTCCCCTCTGTTGATAGGTCTGTGTCTCGTGGGGTGTGTACTGGGTGGGCGGCGGCGGTGCATAGTCGGATTGCTGGCTCTGATAGATGTGCTGCTGCTGGTCGGAAAGCCGGTCCGTGATTATGACGGTCGTCCCCGCGACCCTGTCCAGGAACTTCTGCTTTGGATCTCCGTCGGTCACGAACCCGACGAGCCAGTCAATGAGGAGGAACAGCCAGAATAGCTTGGATATGTTCCTGACGAACGCATTCCCGGCCTCCAACTCGCCGTGCAGTGAGATCACCCTAAGGTTAAGGACATGCTTCCCCAGAGTGGCGCCCATCGTCATCTCCATGAAAGCCGAATACAGGAAGAACAACACGCCGGAGAGCAGTGACCATCCGAAGCCCCATCCCCACCAGTAATCGACGGGAAGGAAGATGATTATTATCCAGGCGACTATCCAGAATATGATCGCATCGATGAGCAACGCGATAAAACGCTTTATCCAATGCTCCTGGAGGCTCTGGTCGCTTCCTATCTGATCCAACGCCGAAACCATGCTATCCCTACCGTATTCTGGGTATAGTTC
>Ga0209536_100004927_pt1 | contig 20983 bp, 18 predicted proteins | sample DeeMarSeWOR28_12_FD_187461 | JGI IMG/M metagenome (GOLD analysis project Ga0209536, IMG submission 187461) | Marine sediment microbial communities from White Oak River estuary, North Carolina - WOR-2-8_12 (SPAdes) (version 2) | ecosystem: Environmental > Aquatic > Marine > Intertidal zone >... | reverse complement strand
TGTATTTTGGTCGGGGCGAGAGGATTTGAACCTCCGACCCCTTGAACCCCATTCAAGTGCGCTACCAGACTGCGCTACGCCCCGACTCAGAAACCTGTCACTAACATGTTGATGCATCCATGTCAAGGTTGGAAAAGGGATCTGCATCGAAACTTCAAAGACATCCTGACCCACATTCTAAGATAATTTTATAAAATTCTAAAACCCCAATTCACAAGCCCCAAATCATTTACCCTGTTAATAATGCTTCGCATTAAATCTTCGATTTATTGAACAGGGCAGGCAAATCTCAATTTCCAATAATCAATGACCAAAACTTCACAGCCGATTCACCGTATCCGTGTGTTCAAAGTTTGATTACCGCTGATCATGACCAGTGGCGAATAGGTGGGTGTCTCCGATGTTTGGAATTTTCATGATTTCCATTTAACCCGATTCTTTGATATATTAAATAAATAGCGTTGCTAGCGGGGAAGAGCTCTAAAGGATGGAAAAATTATGAAAAGCATGGAAATCCAGTTGCCCCCTCGGCTTAAACCGGGTGACAGGGTCGGAATAGTGGCTCCGGCCGGGCCTTTCGATCAGGATGTGTTTTGGCAAGGCGCCCACATCCTGGAAGAAATGGGTTTTGAGGTTTATGTGCCCGAAGGGCTGCTCGACGCCCGGGCTTACCTTGCCGGTAGCGATGCGCATCGGGCCGAGATGGTTAATCAGCTCTTTGCTGATAAGTCCATTGATGCCATCATTTGCGCCCGGGGAGGGTATGGCTCGCTTAGAATTCTTCGTTTGCTGGATTACGATACCATTGCGAAAAATCCAAAAGTCTTCACAGGGTTTAGCGACATTACGGCCCTTTTAACCGCTTTCTTCGACCGCTGCGGGCTGGTGACGTTTCACGGGCCGGTGGTAACATCTTTGGCTGATGCCCATGAACTTACCATCCGTTCTCTATTTCAAACGGTCACTTCCGACGGCAAGCTGGAAATCGAGGCGCCCAATGGTATCGCCCTTCAGCCGGGAACCGCATCCGGGATACTGGGCGGCGGTAACCTGGCGACCCTGTGTCATCTGGTTGGAACTCCCTTTGCGCCGAGTTTCAGCGGTAAAATCCTGTTTCTTGAAGATCGGGCAGAGCCGCCCTATAAAATTGACCGCATGCTGATGCAGATGCAGCTTGCCGGCTGTTTTGAAGGCATTGCCGGAATTGTGCTGGGATCTTTTGAAGATTGCGGTTCCGTCGAAGATATATATCGAATCATAAAGGACATATACAACGATACCCGGGTGCCGATCTTGAGCGGTCTGGACAGCGGGCACGGCAGCTTGAATCTAACCCTCCCCATGGGAATTGAAGCCACCCTTGATACCGACAGGCAGGTGTTATCATACCATCGGGCCGCTACTGCCGGTTAGTGGATTTAAGTGCAGAAATTACAATTTAGGGGTTAACTGCTTTTTCGACCCAAAGCTCCCAATCTGGAAAAACCGGTAAATAACAAATCTCAAATCACAAATTACAAATAAGATCCAATCACCCAAAAAACAAATTCAAAACGTTTGGTGCTTGGTATTTGATATTTTGATTAAGGATGATACACACGGACCAAAACGCTCCAGCGAAGGAATAGGCAAATCAACATGTTCCAGGCTAAACAGTTAATGCGGCAGGCCTTAGATGATGGTGTTTTCCCCGGTGCCGTGCTGCTCGTCTCCCGGGAAGGCCAGCGCGCGTGCCATGAAGCCTTCGGCTATAGAGACCTGATCACCAGGCCTCCGATGACGATCGATACCGTTTTCGATCTGGCATCTCTGACCAAACCACTGGCCACAGCCCTGGCGGTGATGATGCTGGTTGAGGAAAAACATTTGGATCTGGCGCAACACCTTGGCGATGCCCTGCCGGCCTTTGCAAAGGGCCCCAAGGCGGCCATCAAGATCGAGAACCTGTTGTATCACAACGCCGGGCTTGCCGATTACCGACCGTTCTATCAGCAACTCGGGCACCTCCCATTCGATAAACGCCAAAAGGCATTGCGCAAATTGTTGATCGACGAGCCGCTGCTTCATCCCATCGGCAGCCGGGTGCTCTACAGTGATATCGGGTTTATGATATTGGAATGGCTGGTTGAGCACACCGGCGGAAAACGGCTGGATCGCTTTGTATCTGAAAAGGTTTACCAGCCGCTGGGGCTTGGCAATCTTTTTTTCGTGGACTTGAAGGCCAGCCCGCCCCAGGCCGTGTTTGCTGCCACCGAGCAATGTGCCTGGCGTCAAAAACTGTTGTCGGGTCAAGTGCACGATGAAAATGCATATGTGGTTGGCGGCATTCAGGGCCATGCCGGGCTGTTTGGCAGCGCTGCCGACGTGCACCGCCTGTTGCTTGAGTTGCTGGCAGCCTATCATGGTAATCATTCGCGACATTTGTTCAGCCCAGATCTGGTGCGGGTGTTTTTCCGCCGCCTGGCCAACAGCGACAAAGCGCTTGGTTTTGATGCGCCGAGTCCGGCCGGTTCCAGCGCCGGCAGGTTTTTTTCCGCCAGCAGCGTGGGCCATCTGGGCTTTACCGGAACGTCTTTCTGGATGGATCTAGAGCGTTCGATCATCGTCATCCTGTTATCCAACCGCGTCCATCCAACGCGTGACAACGAGGCCATCAAAGCTTTCCGACCGAAACTGCATGACGCTGTTATGGAATGTCTTCTTCAAAAGCCATGAACTAAGAGCCAAATCCAGGATACGATTTCCGAGGGGCTCTAAGCATTATCAGGTTTCAGGTGTCAGGTTTCAGCGAACACGCTTGCCGCTGACAGAATAAATTGGATTATGGGGTGGCTTTCCACCTATTTGAGCTCGCTAAAACTCATCTGGATTACAGCCCTGACACCTGAAACCTGACACCTGAAACCTATTTTTTCATCAACCCACCATTTTTTTGGTGATAATTTTTTCTGGTAGTGTTATGATAACCCTGATAGTAATTTACTGATTTATTTATGTTATCGTTTTATACCGTTGCTTTAATGAATCGGCACAGTCAAGTGTGCCACCATGAGGAATTATGAATCTTTTTTTTGATGGAATTCTGGGGATGTTTTCCAACGATCTTGCAATTGATCTTGGTACGGCCAATACGCTTGTGTATGTGAAAGGCAAGGGAATCGTGCTGAGCGAACCTTCCGTGGTTGCCGTCAGCACCGGCAACCGTTCCAAGAATCGTGTTCTGGCCGTGGGGCTCGAGGCCAAAAATATGCTCGGGAAAACCCCCGGTAACATTCTGGCGATACGGCCGATGCGGGATGGCGTGATTGCTGATTTTGAGGTCACCGAAGCGATGCTGAGGCATTTCATTCACAAAGTCCATAACCGCCGAACTTTTGTGCGACCCCGAATCATCGTGGCCGTTCCTTCCGGCATCACCCAGGTTGAAAAGCGCGCCGTGAGAGAATCGGCCGAATCGGCCGGCGCCCGCGAAGTGTTCTTGATCGAAGAGCCCATGGCTGCAGCGATCGGAGCCGGCCTGCCGATTACCGAACCAACCTGTAATATGGTGGTTGATATTGGCGGCGGTACGACCGAGGTGGCCGTTATATCCTTGAAGGGGATTGTCTATAGCCGGTCGGTGCGGGTTGCCGGCGATAAGATGGATTCGGCCATTATCCAGTATATTAAGCGCAAATACAACCTCCTAATTGGTGAACGTTCCGCTGAAGTAATCAAAACCACCATCGGCAATGCGTATCCGGATCCGCAAAACCTGGAAACCATAGAGGTCAAGGGGCGTGATCTGGCTTCGGGGATCCCTAAAATCTTGTCCATCGATTCAGAGGAGATTCGAATCGCGATTTCCGAGCAGATCGATGCCATTGTTGAGACGGTCAAGATTGCCCTTGAGCAGACGCCACCGGAGCTGTCCGCCGACATCGTCGACCGCGGAATTATTCTGACCGGTGGCGGTGCGCTGCTTAAAAATCTGGACCGTCTGTTACGAGAGGAAACCAGTCTGCCGATTACCGTTACCGAAGATCCGTTGTCGACAGTTGCGCTTGGATCGGGCAAGGCCCTGGACAATCTTGAGTTCTTAAGGGAAGTGGTCATCACCTGATAGGTTCGGGTTTGAGTTGCGGGTTGCGAGCGACGAGGTCCGGGGTTCTGCATTGCTGAGTGACAGACGCGCACCACGTGACCCGCAATGCCTATCGCGCCACACGCAACCTGGCCGTAGTCCAGAAACCATGTTAGAAGCCTAAGCTCAGATCCACAAAAATCCTGTACTGACATTCAGATATCGCTTTTTCGGAACCTTCAGATCTATGTTTTCCAGAAAAATGGTTCTCATTGTTGGCGTCATCGTTTTGATCGCCGTCAACATCATTGTACTTTCAATCAGCAGCAAACGCTATACGACCTATGGTTTAGAGCGAATCGCCATTTCTTTTATTTCCCCCTTCCAGGAGTTGGTTACCAACACGATGCGGTTTACCAGGGATATATGGCTTCAGTATTTTTACCTGGTTTCCGTCACGCGACAAAATCGAGAGCTGAGAAACCAGCTCAATCAGGCGACCGGCGTTAATAACCAGTGGCAGGAGACCGAGCTGGCCAACGCCCGCCTGCGCAATTTGCTGGATTTTCAAAAAACCATTTCCGAAATGGTTGTCGCTGCCGAGGTCATCGGCAAAGATCCTTCGGCCTGGTTTAAAACGGTTATCATCGATAAAGGCAGAGCCGACGGACTGACAAGGGGCCTGCCGGTCGTGATGCCGCAGGGAATAGCCGGCCAGGTAATCGAAGTTTCCAACCACTATTCCAAAGTCATGTTGATAATTGACCGCAACAGCGCAGTAGATGCCCTGGTGCAAAGATCCAGGGCCAGGGGGGTCATCAAGGGCGAATCAACGGATCGCTGCCGTCTGGACTTCGTGCTGCGTAAAAATGACGTCCGCGTCGGCGACACCATCGTATCGTCCGGCTTGGACGGTGTTTACCCGAAGGGGCTGCGGATTGGATTCGTAACCGAAGTCGTCGAGCACGACGCTGATATTTTTCATGAAGTTATCATAACGCCCTTTGTTGATTTCGAAAAACTTGAAGAGGTACTGGTAGTCCTTGAAGTTCAAAAACATGATATGGCGAGTCGGCAATGAGTTATTGCTTCAACATAGGTATCTGTCTGCTTCTGGTCATTTTGCAGACCACGGTCATGCCTGATTTGTCCCTGCTGGACCGATTCTATGATCTCTTGATTCCCTTTATCGTTTATCTCGGCCTGTCCCGTCCCCTTCGCGAGGGTCTGCTCTTTGTTTGTTTTTTAGGATTTATAATGGATAATCTATCGGGCAGTCCCTTCGGGCTTTATTTGACCACCTATTTCTGGCTGTTTAGCTGCGTAAAGCTGATCACTCAATTACTTCAGGTCGGCAAGCGGTTGTTTGTTATCACATTTCTCGTGGCCGCGGGCGTGCTGATGGAAAACCTCTTTTTCTTGGGCTCTTTCGCCATCTTTACTCCCGAGCAGGAATTTGCCGGCGATGCTTTTACCATTATAGCCGGCCAGGTTCTGTGGGCCCTGCTCACGGGAGCGGCCCTCTTGATGCTTTTCAGAAATACATATAACTGGCTTGATACCGGCTTTCGGGCCGTTTGGGCACGAAAAACTGAATGACGAATGGCGAATGAAGAATGACTATTTGGAATGACAAATGTCTAATGTCTAATGACTAATGATGGAAGTCGCTGCGCTCCGTCATTTGGAATTATTCACCTGCGGATACCCATCGGAAACAAAAGCGCCAGCAATTGGCCATCTGGATATATTATAGATAACTAAATCGAATTATTTATATAAACTCAAAGATAAAATGATAGAATACCACAATTATTCATTATTCATTATTCATTTTTAAATCATGGCCGATAAATATTTAAAAACAGCAGATGCCGAATGGTTCCGGCAGCGTGTTACGGGTGTCATGATATGCGTCCTGGCGGCCTTTGCGGTTCTATTGGTACGGCTAATGTATCTTCAGGTGATCAGGGGTGACGAGTATCACCTATTGTCGCTCAACAACCGGATCAGGCTCCAAAGCATCGATCCGCCCCGAGGACTGATTTACGATCGCAATGGGCATGTTCTGGTTGAAAACCGTCCCTCTTTTGATGTCGATATCACGTTAAAGGATGCCGGCAAGGTTGAAGAAACCGTCAAAAAAGTCGCCCAACACCTCGCCGTCCCCTATGAGGAATTGCTGCAGAAACTCACCACCAGCAAAGGAATCTCCGCCTATAGGCCGATTTTGCTCAAGCAGGATATCGGTCGCAATGCCCTGGCATCCATTGAAGCTCACAAGTATGATCTGCCCGGCATTTCGGTCAATGTAAAGCTTCGCAGGCATTACCTGAATGTTCAGGATGCCGCGCATCTCATCGGCTATCTGAGCGAAATCAGCCCGGATGAACTTGCCGGGAAAAAATACCCGGGACGCCGCCGGGGAGACTTTATCGGTAAATTCGGAGCTGAAAAGGCCTACGAGAATTATCTGCGCGGAACCCGCGGGGGGCGGCAGGTCGAGGTCAACGCCAACGGGCAGGTGGTGCGGATATTGAAGACGGTGGCTGCCAAACCCGGCCATAACATTTATTTGACCATTGACCAAGCGTTGCAGGAAAAGGCGGAGTCACTTCTTAGAGGCGTGGCCGGAGCAGCCGTGGCCATGGAGCCCGACTCAGGCCGCATCCTGGCCCTGGCCAGCTCACCTTCATTTGACCAAAACTACTTTGCGATCGGTATGTCCCATGATCAATGGGATACCCTGATCTCCAACCCCTTCCGTCCCATGGAGAATAAAGCCATTCAGGGTGAGTACCCGCCCGGCTCTACCTATAAAATCATCACTGCCATGGCCGGGTTGGAAGAAGGTGTTATCGACGAGAATACCGAGGTGTTCTGTCCCGGTCATTACCGATTCGGCAATCGCATTTACCGCTGCTGGAAAAAAGGCGGTCACGGACAGGTGGAGATCCTCAAGGCAATAACCGAATCCTGCGATGTCTATTTTTATAAAGTCGGCGAGTTGCTGGGCGTTGACCGCTTGGCCTGGTATGCCAAAGCCGGTGGTCTGGGATTTCCCACCGGGATTAACCTGGACAAGGAAGCCAAAGGGCTGATCCCGACCGCAGACTGGAAAAAGAGACGTACCGGCGTTCCCTGGCAGCGGGGTGAAACCCTGTCGGTAGCCATCGGGCAGGGATTCAATCTGGCAACACCGCTGCAGATGGTGGGGATGACGGCCGCCATAGCCAACGGTGGAACACGCTATAAACCGATCATAATGGCGGCGATAAAGACGACGGATGGGCGCCTTTTGCATCAAAGCCAGCCGCAGGTGATCGGCAAGGTGCCGATCAGTGAGCCGACCCTGGGGCTCCTAAAAACAGGCCTTTGGGCGGTCGTAAACAGCGACCACGGCACTGCCCGGGGCAGCCGTCTGGCGGATATCGAGATGAGCGGGAAAACGGGGACTTCTCAGGTAATCAGCCGCAAAAAGGACGACTCGCGGCCCGAAGAGGAAAGACCGGCCCATCTCAGACCCCACGCCTGGTTTGTTGCCTATGCGCCCTCCGGGGCTCCTAAAATAGCCGTGGCGGTCCTGATTGAGCATGGCGAGCACGGCTCCAGCGCAGCAGCGCCCGTAGCCAGGGAGCTTATTAAGACCTATTTGAGAAAATCGTTGGCAGCCGATCAGGTGGCAAAGGATGCCGATAATGGCCGTGAAGGTATCAACGGGTAGCTTGGCAGGTTACTGGCAATTAAGGGTAAGAGGTTGGAGGTTAGAGGTTGGAGGCTGAAAATCTGAGTGTTCAAGCATCTAACCTCCAACCTCTAACCTCTATCCGCTAGTGACCAGTAACCGATAACCGGTAACTATAAAGCATGTGTAAACTATAATGTTTGACAGAAGACTACTACAGTATTTCGATTGGGGCCTGCTGGCACTGGCCAGTATCATCGGCGGGATTGGTTTATTTACGCTTTACAGTGCCGTCACGGCTGAAACACCGGAACCCCAGAAAATCATTTTTTACAAGCAGCTAATCTGGTTTTCAGCTGCTCTGGTTGCCATGACGGTTTCTTTTTCCATTAACTACAAGCTGCTGGACCGGTGGGGGCAGGTCCTATACATCGGGTGTGTCCTTTTGCTCGTCTGGGTTCTTTTTTTTGGTAAGTTTGTCGGTGGCTCGCGGCGCTGGCTGGTATTGGGGCCGATATCCGTGCAGCCATCGGAATTGGCCAAAATAGCGGTGATGATCGCACTGGCCCGGTATTATTCGAAGGATGCCAATACGAGGGGGCAAACGCTGCGGGACCTTTTACGACCCGCCGTTTTGACACTCATCCCATTTGTTTTGATTGTCAAACAACCGGATCTGGGTACGGCCGGGCTGATACTGCTGATTGCCGGTTCGATCACCTTATTTGTAAAAATCGAGAGGCGGGCGCTGATTTATTTAATTGTGTCCTGTGCCGCCGTGGTGCCGCTGGTCTGGTTCTTTCTAAAAGAGTATCAGAAGCGACGCATTTTGGTTTTTTTAGACCCGGATCTGGACCCGCTGGGCGCGGGCTATCATATCATTCAATCCAAAATTGCGATCGGATCGGGCATGATTTCCGGTAAAGGTTTTTTGAAAGGCACGCAAAATGCCCTGTCCTTCCTGCCCGAGGAACACACCGATTTCATTTTTTCCGTTCTGGCCGAAGAATGGGGTTTTATCGGTTCGGTTGTCATCGTCCTGCTATTCCTGCTGCTGATTTTTTGGGGACTTAACATCGCCCAGGGATGTCGCGAGCCCTTTGGAACGATTCTGGCAGTCGGTATCACTTCCATGTTTTTTTGGCAGGTAATTATCAATATCGGTATGACCATGGGCTTGATGCCGGTGGTTGGCGTGCCGCTGCCGCTGGTGAGTTATGGCGGGTCATCGGTGTTGACAACTGCCATCGGTATCGGTTTATTAATGAATGTCAGTATGCGGCGGTTTATGCTGGAATGATGAATTCGAAAAATCGAATTCATCATGTGTTTGGTGTTTAGTGTGTGGTGATGAGTGTTTAGTATTTAGTTTTTAGTGTTTGGAACGAACGGCCGAAAGATCGACCGATCAGAACACCAAACACCAAATACCAAACACTAAATACAAAACACATTTGTGAATTGTCACTTTTCCAATCATTTGCGAGATAGCTTTTTTTAACTCCAAAGAAGAGGTAACCCAAAATAATGAAAAAAGATAAAGGATCTGATCGAATCTCAACTTTTATCGGCGCTGATGCAAGTATCGACGGTACCATCGAGTTTAGGGGAACCATAAGGGTTGACGGGTCGGTTAAGGGTAAGATTTCCAGCAGCAGCGGTACGGTGGTTGTCGGTGAAAAGGCCGTTGTCAATGCCGAAGTCAATGTCAATGTGGCCGTCATTATGGGCGAGCTCAACGGCACCGTAAATGCCAGGGAACGTATTGAAGTCTATCCCCCGGGAAGAGTTGGCGGTGATATTCATGCGCCGGTGATCTCCATTGAGCCCGGCGCTATTTTCAATGGAAACTGTGAGATGAAGAAGCAGCCGAGCCAGGCTGTCAAACCCGCTTTTTTTGTGAAAAATCAGCCGCCAGGTGAAAAATCAAACGTAAAATAATGTCATCAATGAATTTTGGCTTCCGATTTCGGATTTAAAAAGCAAAATCCGGGCCGCAACTCCACTGGGTCCCATTTTGCCCGACATAGAACAATTTTTTTTCTGTCAGCCGGCCTCGATAGCTTCGCCGGGCCCTTGCAGATAAGTGATTAGGCCTGCCGGGCGCCTGGAGAAGAATCTGAAATTCTGCAACAATCCAGACTACTTACATCCCCGATTCATTTCAAATACCAGACGATAAAAATTTTCAAAAAACCTTTGACAACCAATTATATCTGATGGTATAGCTGCCTATTCTTTACAGGGAAAATATCATGAGACGGGATCGCCAAACCCGTCAAACATATGCTTTTCTTATTTTTTCGGGGTGAGATCCATCTATTTGCTCAAAATTTGTTGATGGAGGTATTATATGGAAATTTCTGGTATTTGCCGGAAAAGTTTTACGCTTCCGTTGTTTTTGATCGCGCTGATATGTCTCCTGTTTCCCCTGCACGCCTTTGGCGCCGGCGTCGTCGTAACCCCTGACGGTTCCCTCCTCATTCAAATCGCCAACTTCGTTTTCACCATTTGGGTACTGAATCTGCTCCTATACAAGCCGATCCGCAAAATTTTGAAACAGAGAAAAGAGAAGGTCAATGGCCTTGAACTTTCGATCGAAACTTATACCAAAGATGCCAGGGAAAAAGATGAGGCCTTTGTCGCTGGTGTAAAAGAAGCACGGGCAAGGGGCGTGGAAAAAAAGAACGCCCTGGTACAGGAAGCAACCGATGAGGAAAAGTCCATTCTGGCTGAGCTCAACCAGAAAGCCCAGGCAGAGCTGGCGCAAGTTCGCGAAAAAATTAAGAGAGAGGCTGAGACGGCAAGGGAGAGCCTGCAAAAGGAAGTCGATGGTTTTGCCGATCGAATCAGTGAAAAAATTCTGGGGAGGGCTGTTTGATGAAGATTTCCGGTACCGGCCGATCGCATCCGAGAAAATCAAATAGGGCGGTCGTTCTTTCATATGTTCTGTTGTTTTTCGCTTTATCAATCTCAACGGCCCTATGTGCATCCGGTGGTGACGGGGGGTCCAAACCCTGGGAATGGGAGGACACCTATCGCGTGATGAACTTCACCGTGCTGGCGGTGGCGCTGGTTTTTATTTTGCGCAAACCATTGTCCCAGGCCCTTTCCTCCCGTATCAAGATGATCCGAGAGCAGCTCGATGACCTGGAATCTCAGAAAGCCGAGGCGGAAAAACAGCTGGCCGAATACAATGAAAAACTGGCCCAACTGGAAAAAGAAGCCGAGAAAATACTCGATGATTACGTACGTCAAGGCAATGAGGCCAAGGCCAGAATATTAAAGGAGGCCGAAGCCTCCGCCGAAAAACTTCAGGCTCAAGCCCGCCGCAGTATTGAGCATGAGTTTGAACAGGCAAAATTAGAACTGCAAAAGGAGATATTCGAAAAATCTCTGTTGAAGGCTGAAGAAATTATCAAAAATAGAATTTCGGACGAAGATCAAGATCGAATTGTTGATGACTATCTGAAGAAGGTGGTGGCAGGATGAAAAATTTGGCGATTGCAAGGCGTTATGCCAAGGCCCTTTTGCTGATCGGAAAAGAAGACGGCCAAATTGATAACTACAGGCAGGAACTTGACGCGTTTAGTGCCTTGATTGAAGGGGAAGGAGCCCTTGAGCAGGCCATCAACAATCCGCTTTATAATGCGGATGAGCGTAAAAAAGTTCTGGCGTCGGTCATCGAGAAATTGGCGCTTTCCGCTGTTATGAAATCTTTTCTAACCCTGTTGTTTGACAAAGGGCGTTTCGCGTATCTGAGCAGTATCAACGAATTTTATCAGAAGCTGGCGGACGAATTAAAGGGAATTGCACGCGCCAGCCTGGTTTCGGCAACCGAGCTGTCATCAGAGACGGTTGACAAGATTCGCGCCACCCTGTCGGATAAGACAGGTAAAGATATTATTCTGGAAGTTGAGCAGGATCCCGGTTTGATCGGCGGTATTGTGACCCGCATCGGTGACCTTGTTCTGGACGGCAGTATTAAAACACAATTACTCAATATGAGAGAATCATTGAAAAGGGGTGAGGGTGTCTAATGGAACTAAGAGCAGAAGAAATCAGTCAAATTATTAAAGAGCAGATTACGGATTACGACAAAAAAGTCGAGCTGAGCGAAACGGGTGTCGTTTTGTCGGTCGGTGACGGTATCGCACGCGTTTACGGCCTTGAAAAGGTCATGGCCCTTGAGCTCGTAGAGTTTCCGGGCGGTATCCTGGGGCTGGTATTGAACCTCGAAGAGGACAATGTGGGCTGCGCCATCATGGGCGAAGACATCCACATCAAAGAAGGCGATATGGTCAAACGTACCGGCAAAATTGCCCAGGTGCCGGTGGGTGAAGCCGTGCTCGGCCGGGTGGTCTCGGCGGTCGGTGAACCTCTGGACGGCAAAGGTCCGATTGATGCCAAGGAGTTTAGCCGGGTCGAAATGGTGGCCCCGGGTGTTATTGCCAGAAAGAGTGTGCACGAACCGTGCTACACCGGTCTAAAGGCGGTTGACGCCATGACCCCGGTCGGCAGGGGACAGCGTGAACTGATCATCGGCGACCGCCAGATCGGCAAGACCGCCTGTGCCATTGATGCCATTCTTGCCCAGAAGGAAACTGATATTTACTGCATCTATGTGGCGTGCGGCCAGAAACAGTCCACCGTCGCCCAGGTCCATGCTGTTCTGGAAAAACACGGCGCCATGGAATACACCACCATCGTTTCCGCCTGCGCCAGTGATCCGGCGACGCTGCAGTTTATCGCCCCCTATGCCGGCTGCGCCATGGGTGAATATTTCCGCAACAAGGGCCAGCATGCCCTGATCATTTATGATGATCTCTCCAAACAGGCGGCCGCCTATCGTCAGGTTTCTCTGCTGCTGAGACGCCCGCCCGGTCGTGAGGCCTATCCGGGCGATATTTTCTACAATCACTCCCGCTTGCTCGAGCGTGCGGCTAAAATGAATGATGAGTTGGGGGCCGGTTCTTTGACCGCCCTGCCGATCATCGAAACCCAGGCCGGAGACGTGTCGGCCTACATCCCCACCAACGTTATTTCAATTACCGACGGTCAGATATATCTTGAACCGGGCCTGTTTTTTGCCGGCGTCAGACCTTCGATCAATGTCGGTCTGTCCGTGTCACGGGTCGGCGGTGCCGCCCAGGTAAAAGCCATGAAACAGGTCGCCGGTACCCTGCGCCTGGACCTGGCCCAGTTCAGAGAACTGGAAGCCTTTGCCGCTTTTGGCAGTGATCTGGATGCCGCCACCCAACGGCAGCTGACCCGCGGACAACGGCTGGTTGAAATCCTGAAACAGCCTCAGTATCAGCCGCTGCCGATGGAAAAACAGGTTTCCATTCTCTATGCCGGCACCAAGGGCTATCTGGATAAGCTTCCGGTCGATGTTCTGGCCAAATACGAAGCCGGCCTTTACACCTTCATCGAAGACCGGTACCCCCAAATCTTTTCCGAGCTTAAGGAAAAAGAAGAAATTTCGGAAGACCTGGATAAATTGATGGCCGAAGCCCTGAATGCCTACGGCGAGGAGTTTAAAGACACGATCAAGTAGTTATTGGTTATGAGTTATTAGTTAATAATGATCGTCGGGATGTCGTTCGAATAACCAGTAACCAATAACAAATAACCAGAGGTTTATATGCCAAGCTTAAAAGATGTCCAGAATAAAATTGGCGCGGTAAAGAAGACCAAGCAGATCACCAAGGCCATGAACATGGTGGCCACCTCGAGACTGCGGGGGGCCCAGCAGAATATGGAAAATTTCCGTCCCTATGCCAACAAATTTTCGGAGGTGCTGGGGAGCCTGGCCGAAAAATCCGGCGATGAGGCCAGCCCGCTGCTCGTGCCGCGTGAGGAAGTTAAAAAAATCCATGTGGTTTTGTGTACTTCCGACCGGGGCCTGTGCGGGGGCTTCAACGTCAACCTGGTTGACAAGGCCAGCGCCTTTGTTAGGGAGAAAAAAGCGAACAACGCTGAAATCTCCTTTACCAACTTCGGAAAGCGGGGGCGTGACTGGACCCGTAACAAAGGGTTTGCGAGGGTAGATGAGCACATCGGAGTGGTGGGCACGACCTTCAGCTTCAACGTAGCCGCCACCGCCGGGCGCAAGCTTGTTGACGGCTATCTCAGCGGAGACTATGACGAAGTCCATGTTGTCTTTTCTGAATTTATCAGCATGGGCCGGCAGGTACCCACGATAAAACAGTTGCTGCCGATTCCGCCCATTGAAACGGAAGAGGAGGCGGCCGTCGAGGAAAGCGGTGAGTACCAGGCAGAGCACATCTGTGAACCATCGCCCGACAGTCTTTTGGGAGAATTGCTGCCAAAAAGCGTACACGTGCAGCTGCACAGCTGTCTGCTGGAAACGTCCACCAGCGAGCATGCCGCCCGCATGGCGGCCATGGACAACGCCACCAAGGCGTGCAACGATTTGATCGAAAATCTAACGCTGCTTTATAACAAAGCCCGCCAGGCTGCCATTACGGCAGAACTGATGGACATCGTCGGCGGTGCCGAGGCGCTTAAAGGATAGAGGTTAATTAACCGTTCAGGGTTCTGGGTTCAGAGGTTCAGGAGCTGTAAGTTCAGGGATCAAGAGTTAGAGGTTAGAGGAGCGCTTCGCTTTAGGTTTGAGGGAAAAAAGAAACGGATCATATTTGCCTCCAACCTCAGACCTCTATCCTCCAAACAATCCTGAACCCGAAAACACTTAAAAAGTGATTAAATATTGATGCAATTACGAGCCACTAATTAAACATTCTGGAGGTCTATAGATGGGAGAAAACATTGGGACAATAACGCAGGTTATGGGGCCTGTTGTGGACGTAGAGTTCGAGCAGGGCAATCTGCCTACGATCTATACGGCACTGACGATCACCAACCCTGCCATCAGCGATGAAGAGGATAACCTGGTTGTTGAAGTCGCACAGCATCTGGGTGACAATGTGGTCAGAACCATTGCCATGGATGTAACCGACGGTCTGATGCGGGGGCAGAAAGCTAAAGATACCGGCCATCCGATTATGATGCCCGTGGGCGAGGCCGGACTTGGCCGCGTTCTGAACGTGGTCGGCCGGCCGGTGGATGGCCTGGGACCGGTGAGTCAGGAAAAGATGATGCCCATTCATCGTGAAGCCCCCAAATTTACGGAGCAGGATACCACCGTGCGGGTGCTCGAAACCGGTATCAAGGTTATCGATTTGCTTGTCCCGTTTCCCCGTGGTGGAAAAATGGGCCTCTTCGGCGGTGCCGGAGTCGGCAAAACCGTCATTATGATGGAAATGGTCAATAATATTGCCCTGCAGCACGGCGGTATTTCGGTATTTGCCGGCGTCGGTGAAAGAACCCGTGAAGGCAATGACCTTTACCATGAAATGAAAGAGGCCGGGGTTCTGCCCAAAGCGGCGCTGATTTACGGGCAGATGACCGAACCGCCCGGCGCACGGGCGCGGGTGGCGCTTTCCGCTCTGACCGCCGCTGAATATTACCGTGATGTAGAGGGGCAGGATGTTCTTATTTTCATTGATAACATCTTCCGCTTTACTCAGGCCGGCTCCGAAGTTTCGGCCCTGCTCGGGCGGATGCCGTCGGCGGTTGGTTATCAGCCGACACTGGCCGTTGACCTCGGGGAACTGCAGGAACGGATTACCTCCACCGATAAGGGTTCCATTACGGCGGTGCAGTGCGTTTACGTGCCTGCGGACGACCTGACGGACCCGGCACCTGCCACCACCTTTGCCCATCTTGACGGAACGGTGGTTCTTTCACGTAAACTGGTTGAAAAAGGCATCTACCCCTCGGTGGATCCGCTTGACTCGACTTCCCGCATCCTTGATGCGGCCTACATCGGTGATGAGCATTACCTGGTTGCCCGCCAGGTACAGCAAATCCTGCAAAAGTATACCGAGCTGCAGGATATTATCGCGATCCTGGGTATTGACGAATTGTCGGATGAAGACAAGATTACCGTCGCCAGGGCCAGAAAGCTGGAAAGATTCCTGTCCCAGCCGTTTCATGTTGCCGAGGTTTTTACCAACACACCCGGTGCCTACGTAAAAATCGAAGACAACATCAGAGGCTTTAAAGAAATCATCGAAGGCAAACATGATGATCTCCCGGAGGCGGCCTTCCATATGGTCGGTGGCATCGAGGATGCTATCGCAAAAGCCAAGAGGCTGGCTGCTGAATAGTTGAGGAACCGATATGGCTGAGAATATTAGATTAGAAGTCGTGACCCCGGAAAAGGAAGTTGTCAACGCCATGGCGCAGATTGTTATGGCACCCGGCAGCCTGGGTGAATTTGGCGTGCTGTCCGGTCACACACCGTTTATGACCGCACTGAAAATCGGTGCCATCCATTACCGGGACGAAAGCGGTAAGGATCAGTATGTTTTTGTCAGCGGCGGCTTTGCGGAAGCACTACCGGACAAAGTGACGGTGCTGGCGGAGTCAGCCGAGAGAATGGAGGACATCGATCCAAAGCGTGCCAAGGAAGCCATGGAGCGGGCCGAAAAACGACTGGCCGATGAACGGGCCAAGGAAGAGATCGATAGAGCCCGGGCTCGGGCCGCTCTGGAGCGAGCGGTGATGCGACTCAAAATTGCCGCACTCTCATAATTGGTTGTTTTCAAATCCGCCTGAGGCGGATTACAACCGCAACGACAAAAGCATGGACGTGCTTCTGTCTTTCCCCGCCATAAGGGCGGGAAAATCCAAGCCACCCGCTTTGCGGGTGGTCGTTGACTCGCTTAAGGTCTTTTTAGACGTTTACACCTGACGGGGATAATGTATAATAAAGGGTAAACCAACTTGTTGGTTTACCCTTTTTGTTTAATGGTTTCGCTATAACTGATTTTTGAGGGGTAAGTTTGCTTGTCATTACACGCCTGACTTTCAACTAATATAAACGACAAATCACAAGCACCAAATAGCAAACAAATCACAATGACCAAAATTCCAAATTCAAAACTTGCAGAAAGAGTGTATCAACCTACTTAAAGCCGTTTTGATCATTGAATATTTGAATTTGGGATTTATTTGTAATTTGGTGCGTGGGATTTGGGATTTAATTAATAGATGTGATTGTACCAAAAATATTTTCATACAATAAAAAAGGGTTTGGATGAAAAATAACGTTGCTGTAATAATATTAGCAGCCGGCATGGGGACCCGTATGAAATCGGACAAGGCCAAGGTCCTGCATGAAATAGCAGGCCGGCCGATGATTGCCTATGTTGTTGAAGTCGCCCAACAAATTGCCGGCAATAATGTGATCGTGGTCATCGGCAATCAAGCCCCAGCGGTTCGCGCCAGCTTATCCGCCTACCCGAAGCTGCTGTTTGCCTATCAGGATCAACAGCGTGGCACCGCCCATGCCGTGTTATGTGCCTTACCGCACATACCGGATCATTGTGAGCAAGTGATCATCTTATGCGGGGATGTGCCCTTGATTCAGCCCGAAACCATTGCAGGACTTGTAAAAGATCACCTGGATGATGCTCGCGATATTTCACTGCTGGCGGTTGAACTGGACAACCCTTTCGGCTATGGCCGGGTATTGGTCAATGAAAAAAACGCGATTGCCGCCATCATTGAGGAGGCCGATGCCACCGTCGAGCAGAAAAAAATTAAATTGATCAATACCGGTGTGTATTGTATCAACAAAAACCTCTTGCTGGAGGCCCTGCCCAAGATTGGATCGGACAATGCCCAGGGGGAACTTTACCTAACGGATGTGATCGGGATCGGCTATCGGGAAAACCGGAAAATGGGTGTCAGGATCTCTGCCGACTCTCAGCAGATCCTTGGCGTCAACACCTGCCAGGACCTGGAATTGGTGGAGGGGATCATGAAGAAACGGCAGCGGATTATTCCTTGACTTTTTTATATATTACAGATTATATTGAATTTAATTTAGAATGAGGTGTGGATTTTGAATGATGAGTTGGTCTTCAGGCAATTTGAAGAAATTGAACGCAAAGTTGAAAGCTTAATTAAAATTTGCAAAGCCCACGAGGCCACCAATTCAGAACTTAAGTCAAAAATCAAAAGCTTAGAGGAGGAGATTCAAGGTAAGGTTGAGGCGGAAAGAAGTTACGCTGAAGAGAAGGCCTTGATCCGATCGAAAATTGACGGTTTGCTGGCTCGAATAGATGGGATGTTGTCAGAGTAATCTCATGGGATGGCCGGCACGGTATGGGTACCGGAAGGGGAAAAGTCAATAGCCATTGGAAAAAACTGTAACCATAGAGCTTTTTGGACAACCGCATACGTTTAAAGCCAATTCGGATGTAACCCAGGAAAAGGAAGTTGCTGATTTGCTGGTCAGAGAAGTGGCCAGAGTTGAAAATCAGCAATCCGGTCAATCATCAAATATTTCGAAATTAGCAATTTTAATGATAGCTGCACTGAATATTGCCAATGAACATATGGAACTGAAAAGAAATTATGCCAATTTGTTACGTGACGTTACAAATCGAACGTCGAAATTGATTCATACATTGGACAACACGGTGCAGTGATGGGATTCCAGGTTTAAAACTCGTATTTGGACATATGTAACCCGTAAGAAAGTAAAAATACCTTCCCATACCTATACAGGCTTAGTTAGCCCGATCTTTCAGTGATCTTTCCGGGATCCATGTGCAGGTTTATTGGTGAAGGAAGTTGAACGACGGAAATAAGTATTGCCCCTGCCGTGCGCGTGATTGGAAGATATTCTTTGATCCAACAGCTTTTACGATGGGAGCCTTCCCTGGTTTCGGTGTGCATGTTCTGCTTGTTCAGAAAAGCCTAAAGAAGCTAAACGGTGCCCACTTTGAACCCCAGGTTCAAAGACCTCGCCAACACGGCATTGTGGCAGGGGTTCTCCCTTTTCGCATGCCGCTGGATAGCGGGTTGTTTTCAGCGCCACTTTCCTCATCTTGAGATCCCAGATACCTTACCTCCCAATTTCTCATTATCCATCGATTTTAAAAATTCGTTGACCAACGCGATGACGCGTGTTCTATATAGCTGGAGAGAAATATAATGAATGATTACAGTATATTGATCGGCGCAGGATGCTTTGTTGTCGGTTTGCTGATTGCCTTCTGGGTTAAGGGCAAGCTCATGACCCAGAAATTAAAAACGGCTGAAAGCGAGGCAGTTCGGCTTAGTGAAGAAGCCGAGAAAAAGGCGGAAACCCTTCTGAGAGAAGCAGATTTGGAAGTAAAGGACCGGCTTTTTAAATTAAAAAGCGAGTTCGATGCCGAAACCAAGGATACACGGGCGGAATTAAAAAAGAGAGAAGCCCGCTTGTTGCAAAGAGAAGAGAATATTGATCGCAAAACGGAGCAGCAGGAACGTCGGGAACGCGAACAAAACCGCAAGGAAAGGCACCTGACCAAGCGTGAGGGCAAGCTCGAGCGCAAGGAACTGGAGTACAGCGAGCTGATTGAAGAGCAGAAAAGGCAACTGGAAAAAATATCCGGGTTGACGGTAGACCAGGCCAAGGAACTGCTCATTCGGGCCATGGAAAACGAGGCTCGCCATGAGGGTGCCAAATTTATCAAAAGAATAGAGAATGAAACCAAGGAGCAGGCCGATAAAAAGGCGAAAAAGATCCTTGCCACGGCTATCCAGAGATATGCCGGAGATTTTGTTGCCGAAAGAACCGTTTCAGTGGTCCAGTTGCCCAGTGATGAGATGAAGGGCCGCATTATCGGCCGTGAAGGTCGCAATATTCGCGCCCTGGAGGCAGCAACCGGAATCGATTTAATCATCGACGATACGCCCGAAGCGGTTATTCTGTCGGGGTTTAATCCGGTCCGGCGGGAGGTTGCGCGTATTTCCCTGATGCGTCTGATTTCCGACGGCAGGATCCACCCCGCACGCATTGAGGACGTGGTTAAGAAAGTGGAAGCCGAAGTCGATATTGCCGTCAAAGAAGCCGGTGAGCAGGCGGCTTTTGATCTGGGGGTGCATGGCATCCACAATGAATTGATAAAGTACCTGGGCCGGTTAAAGTTTCGGACCAGTTATGCCCAGAATGTATTGCAGCATTCCGTTGAAGTCGGGTTTTTCACCGGTATTATGGCCTCGGAATTGGGGCTGAATGTCAAAATGGCCCGGCGCATGGGCCTGCTGCATGATATCGGCAAGGCCATTGATCACGAGGTGGAAGGCCCGCATGCCGTAATCGGCTCCCGAATTGCCAAAAAATTCGGTGAATCCCCCAAAGTTGTGCATGCCGTTGCCGCCCACCATGAAGATGTGCCGCCCAATTCGGTCTATGCGCTGCTGGTACAGGCTGCAGACGGGCTTTCGGGCGCAAGGCCCGGGGCCCGCAAGGAACTGCTGGAAAATTATATCAAGCGCCTGGAGGATCTCGAAAACATCGCCAATTCCTTTAACGGCGTGGCCAACACCTATGCAATCCAGGCAGGACGAGAGCTCAGGGTGATCGTCGAGAGTAAAAAAATCTCGGATGAAGAATCCATATTGCTCAGCCGCGATGTCGTTAAAAAGATTGAAGAGTCGCTCACATTTCCCGGGCAGATAAAGGTTACGGTCATTCGGGAGACGAGGGCGGTGGAATATGCCAACAAGTAGTTTAAGGTTCAGAGGTTCAGAGTTCAGAGGTTATTTAAAAGCGAATGTGGAAGATTGAATTTCGAATATCGAATGTCGAAGGACTGAATTCTGTCTATTCTATTAAAAGACAGAGCAAACCGAAACAACCCTTTGATATTCTGCGGTTCGTTTTTGCCAACCCTGAACGGTGAACCCTGAACCTCTGAACCTTTATGACGGAACCAGATAAAATGATTCCAGGAATTCAAACCAAACAGCCAGGAAAGTACAAAGATGCCAAACGTAATCGATGAGCTGAGGGAGCGGGGGTTTGTCGAGCAAACGACCCATGATCAGGAACTGCAGGAATATATCGATCAGGGTAACACAACTTGCTATATCGGCTTTGACCCCACTGCATCCAGCCTGCATATCGGAAGCCTGGTTCCGATAATGTCCCTGGCGCATATGCAGCGACACGGACATCGTCCCATCGCCCTGGTTGGTGGTGGCACCGGTCTTGTCGGCGATCCCAGCGGCAAGACCGAGATGCGTAAATTGTTGACCCCGGAAACCATAGAGGAAAATGCGCAGGGCATCAAGAAGCAGCTTTCCCATTTTTTGGATTTCAGTGACGGGAAAGCCATCATGCTCAACAATGCTGACTGGTTGACCAA
>Ga0209536_100004926_pt1 | contig 20986 bp, 21 predicted proteins | sample DeeMarSeWOR28_12_FD_187461 | JGI IMG/M metagenome (GOLD analysis project Ga0209536, IMG submission 187461) | Marine sediment microbial communities from White Oak River estuary, North Carolina - WOR-2-8_12 (SPAdes) (version 2) | ecosystem: Environmental > Aquatic > Marine > Intertidal zone >... | reverse complement strand
CGGTTATGGTTATTAGCGAACTGCTAAAATCCAACATTGCTATCGTCGGCGGCGGTAGATTCTGCAAAAACCTTATTGAGCTGCTCTCCGGCGACGATTTTAAGGATCAAGGTTTATCCATCCTGGGTGTCGCGGATGTCAATGACCGGGCGGAGGGATTGATATATGCCGCTCAGATGGGGATATTCACCACCAGGAATTTTAAAGATCTTTACCAATTGAAAAATTTGCAATTGATAATGGAAATCACCGGCGATGCCGGGCTGGCCGGCGTGTTGAACCAGACCAAACCCGATGGCATCCAAATAATCGACCATGTGGATTCGAGGACGATATGGACCTCGCTTCAGGTGGAGCAGGCAAAACGAAAAGCCTTTAAAGCCTTGCGTCAACACCATTATGGTGTCGAAAATATCGACAACCTGTTTGAACAATTTGCCGACCGTCTGGGTGAAGTGATAACCGAAAGAAGCAACCGCTACGTGGAAATCGAGCGGGAACTGATCGAGAGTGAAGAAGCCCTGTCACAGATCATCGAAGGCAGCACCATACCGACTTTTGTAATCAACAAAGATCACGTGGTCACCCACTGGAATAAGGCCATGGAGAATCTCACCGGTGAAAAGGCCGAAACCATGGTGGGCACCACCCGGCAATCAACGCCCTTCTGGGGAGAAGAGCGCCCCACCATGGCGGACGTCATCCTGGACCAGATCGGCAAAGATGAAATCAAAAAATTATACGGTGAAAAATGGCGCAAGTCGGTACTGATCGAAGAGGCCTACGAGGCTGAAGTTTTTTTCCCGCGTTTGGGTGAAAACGGGAAATGGTGCTGGTTCACCGCCGCACCTATCAAAGGACATGATGGCACCATCGTAGGCGCTATCGAAACCCTCTGGGATAAAACCGAAGATAAAAAAGCCGAAGAAGAACGGGAGCTACACACCAGAGAGCTGAGCACCCTGTGCACCATTTACAGCGCGCTGAATGCATCGGCGGACCTGGAATCAAGAATCAATCAGGCGGTGCGGGAACTGCTCAATTTTTTATCTGCCGACGGTATCTGTATCTACATGCGGGACGAAAAGGGCCAGTATACCTTGCGCCACAGCCAGGGGCTGTCGGATAATGCCTGTAAAAAGGTCCGCGTTCTGGACGAAAAAAGTATCATCCACCGGGTTGCCCAAACCGGCGAATTCACGGTCTATGAGAACTTACCCGAAGGCGGTCCGGATGAAATCAATCTGCTGGGAGAAGAGAAGATCGTATCCCTGGCTTACGTTCCCATCAGCACCGAGAAAAAGAAAACCCTCGGCGTGATCCGGATCGGCAGCAAAACGCCGACTTTTTTCAGCGTTCGACAAAAAGACGTTCTGGAACTGATCGCCAATCGCATCGGTGTGGCCATCGAAAATGCCATGCTGCAGGAGCAGTATATTAAATCCGAAGAAAAGTACCGCACCCTGTTTAACAGCGATCCCCATCCGATTTTTATTCTCGACAGCAAAACCTTTAAAATTCTGGATATGAATCAACGGGCCAAGGACGACTACGGGTATTCACGCAAGGAATTGAGACAATTGACGTTTTTGCAGCTGGGGGATGAAAGCGATGAAGAATTGACCGCGGGCCTGAAGGACCTGACCGAAGACCGATCTCTGCTGTTCACGAAAAAAAGGCACCATCGCAAGGGCGGCAAGCCGTTTTTTGTGAATGTCAATGTCAGCCTGGCCAGATACGGCGCCGGTCACGTCATTATCGCCACCACCACCGACATGACCGAAGTGGTGGAGAAAGAAACCCAGCTGATCCAGGCCGGCAAAATGACCACATTAGGGGTAATGGCAGCCGGCATGGCCCATGAGATCAACCAGCCATTGAATGTCATCCAGGTTTGTGCGGATTTTTTTCTGAAGATGTTAAACCGCGGGGCCAAGATCGAAGATGACGATCTGCGCTCCATGGCCAACGATATCGTCGCCAATGTCGAGCGGGCGACCGGGGTGATCAAGCATGTCCGGGACTTTGCCCGGCAGTCCGAACCGGTGCGCAGCAGGGTTAACATCAACGATCCCATCGAGGATGTTTTCAAGGTCCTCGGTCATCAGTTGAAAGTTCACGAGATAGACGTTACACTTGATCTGGATCCTGATCTGCCGGAAATCCTGGCGGAACACAACCGCCTGGAACAGGTTTTTATCAACCTGGTATCCAATGCCATTGACGCCATGGATGAAAAAAACAGTCATCCGGATGGCACGGACAACGACAAGCAGCTGACCATCACATCGAATTTAGAGGGTGACAGGGTAACGGTGTATGTTTCGGACACCGGAACCGGGATGTCCGAAGAGGTTCAGGCCAAACTTTTCGAGCCTTTTTTTACCACCAAAAAGGTCGGCAAGGGCACCGGCCTGGGCGTCAGCATCAGCTACGGCATTGTCAAGGATTATGACGGCGATATCTCAATTGAAAGCAAGGTCGGCAAGGGGACTACGTTTAAGCTGACATTCCCGGCAGCCCATACATGATGGCGCCAATGGGGTTTTGAGTCGATTGGAGTTACTGAAAAAAGGTTTCAGGTGTCAGGTTTCAGGTATCTATATTCAGAAGACGGATGCCAGAGGACCGAGGACAGATGATCGATCTGAACGCTTAGACCAAAGGCCCCGCAAACCAAATCGGTTGGGCTGGTTTGTCATCTGTCCTCGGTGGTCCGTCTTCTGTCCTCTGGTTCTTTGAATCTGGAAGAACTTTTTTGTCATTTGAAATGATCACTTGTCTTTTTAGTTGGTTACGGCAATAATTAACCATGAACAAAATACTACTAATAGACGATGAACCCGATATCGTAAGGGTTTTATCGATGTCGTTGAGGGCGGACGGATACGACGTCATCCCGGCCTACAGCGGCATTGAAGGCGTTGAGGTCTTTGAAAAAGAAAGGCCGGATATCGTCCTTACGGATATTAAAATGCCCGGCATGGATGGGATCGAAGTTCTGAAAAAAGTGAAATCCATTCAGCCCCAGTCGGAGGTCATCATTATCACCGGCCACGGTGATATCGACAATACGATTGAAGCGTTGCAGTACGGTGCGTCCGATTTCATCAACAAACCCGTCCGGGATGAAGCCCTTTCCATTGCCCTGAAAAGAGCCCGGGAAAAGCTGGAGATAAAAAGACAGCTTCAAGAATACACCCATGACCTGGAAAAAAAGGTCGCCGAGGCGACGCGGGAGGTAAAGAGACGCGCCAACTTCCAGATCAAACTGATACGAAGCTCAAACGACGGCATCGTCGCCACCGATAAGAATCTGAAAATCGTTATCTTTAATCCCGAGGCCGAACAGATTTTCGGCTACGCGCCATCCGAAGTGATCAACAAGAAAACCATCACGGAGATATTTCCACCGGAACTAAACCAGATCCTCATGGACGCTCTTTCGGGCAAATCAGAATTGCGGGATTTACCCTGGCGTGAAGTGGCAATCCAATCCAGGTCCGGCGAACAGATACCCGTGCGCTTTTCAGGAACCGTCCTGGTGGAAAAAAACGAGCAGATGGGCACCGTGGCATTTTTTCAGGATTTAAGGGAGATCAAACGACTGGAGCAAGAGCTGGTCAAGTCCGAACGACTGGCGGCTATCGGCCAGACCGTGGCGGGTCTGGCCCACGGCATCAAAAACATTCTGCACGGACTCAAGGGCGGCAGCTACCTGGTTGATATCGGCATCAGCAAAGAGGACCCCGTCAAGCTTAAAAAAGGCTGGGAGATGATCAAACGCAATGTCGGCCGGACATCGAATCTGGTGATGGATTTGCTTTCCTATGCCAAAGAAAGAGTGCCCCAGTATGAAAACTGCTTTCCCAATGAAATCGCCGATGATGTCTGCGGGCTGGTGCAGGACAAGGCTCAGGAGAACCATGTTGAAATAATAAAGGAATTTGATAATACCATGGGTGAAGTATCGCTGGATCCCAACACCCTGCATGAGGTGTTACTGAACCTGATGTCCAATGCCGTCGATGCCTGCCTGTTCGATGACAATATGGACAAAAAATGGCAGGTCCGGCTGACAACCACCATAGAGAAGGGCAGCCGCATAAAATTTGATGTAACCGACAACGGCGCCGGCATGGATGAAGAGGTCATGCAAAAGCTTTTCACGTCTTTTTTCAGTACCAAGGGCCATCGCGGCACCGGCCTCGGTTTAATGGTTACGCGCAAGCTTATCGAAGAACACAGGGGTAAAATACAGGTAACTTCCCAGCCTGGTAATGGAACCACCTTCAGCTTTTACTTGCCCTATAAAAGTGCAGATATAGCTGATGGATAAACGAGGCGTTAGGCCATTTTCTCTGACAACATGTTGCCAAAGATGAGAGGTTTCAGGTGTCAGGTTTCAGGTGTCAGGCTTGATAAGTCTGAAATTTCCGCGTTTCAGATGCTGAACACCGACACCTGACACCAATAGCTTGCTCATATTGTTTCGCCTTGGCCGGATCGGGTGGGCTATATGAATACAACATTATGAATTCGCTGGCGTAGTTATTCGTTAAAGGAGGATATATTATGGCTAAAACAGTGCTGGTTGTAGATGATGATCCCGATGTCAGGTTGTTCAGTGTCACGGTTCTGGAAGAACACGGTTATGTACCTCTGGAAGCAGCCAACGGCGAAGAGGGTCTGAAGATGATCAAGGAAAACAAGCCCGATTTGATCATCCTGGATGTTCTCATGCCGCGGCAAAGCGGAATCCGGCTGTATCGTGAGCTAAAAACCGACCGGGCCTTAAAGGATATTCAGGTGATCATACTGTCCGGAATAGCCAAAAAAACCTTTCTGCGCTCCCAGAAAGCCTTGACCGAATTCGGCGGCAAGGAAGTGCCGGAGCCCAAGATCTACCTGGAAAAACCGGTTGAACCCGAAGTCCTGGCCGAGGCAATCGCAAAGGCATTAAGCTGATGCCGGCGGATGTGCTGGGCATTAACTACGGAGAACGGCAAATATCATGAAGATTGAAAAGCTACTTTTTGTCACCAAGTTTGAAGAGCTGGGGTTTGATGCAGTTCACTCGCTGCTGAGCCTGACAACGGCGGATCTGAACCATGTTGTTTTCGTCAATGTCATCGAGCGGGATCGATTTGCCATGAGTCGGGTGGGATACCGCAAGGATGAAGAAATCAGGTTGCGGGAGGCCGCCAATATCCGATTTATTGACTGGTCCGAAAATCTGTTTGAGCAGGGCCTTGAGGTCGGAGTCTATATCGTCGTCGGTGCGCTGGTGAGCGAGGTGATTAAAGCGGCTCAAAAAGAAGAAAGCGACTTGATTGTCATCGGGCGCTCGCATAAAGGCATGCTCGAGCATCTGTATTCCGGCTCGGACGTGACCGAATTACTGCGCCGGGCGGCAACTCCCGTGCTCGTTTACAAGCACCTGTCGGCAACCGCGATTTCCCTTGAAAAGCCTTTCGACCGGCCGTTGCTGGCGATTGACTGGTCCCCGGCCAGTCTGCGGGCTGTGGAATACTTAAAACAATTAGGTAATGTCGTCAGCCAAATCAGTGTCGTGCATGTTGCCGGTGAAAAGGATTTGAAAGGCACCTCCGCAATGGCGGTCCAAAAAACGCGCAAAGAAACCCGTCAAAAACTAGAAGAAATCTGTACCATATTTGAAGGCGCCGGAATTGATGCCCGGGCCCATGTTTACATTGGTGACCCGGATGATGAGATTGAAAAGGCCGCCCGAGATTGCCAGGCGACCATGATCGTTTTGGGATCTTCTGCCAAGTCCGCCTGGGAGGAAAAATGGCTGGGGAGCACACCGCGAAAATATGCGGAAGAATCAATCTATCCGACCCTGCTCATACCACCCGAAAAGAAACCTGGAGAACGCTAAATCAAAATATGATTGTACGGATCAAAACAAAGCTAATTAGACTATTAAAACTGTCTGTTATTGGTTATTCGCTATTTGTTATTGGGATAAAATGACCTTTATTTCTTTTTTAACAAATAACTATTAACAAATAACTATGCATGCGGAGGCTTCGATGGCGGTAATCACGATATCAAGACAATTTGGAGCCGGCGGGATCACCCTCGGGAAAATGATCGCCGAAAAATTCGGTTATACCTTTGCCGACACCGAAATCATCAAAATGGTTGCTGAAATGGCCAATGTCTCGACCCATTTTGTTGAAACGGTGGAAAAGGAGGCCGGCGGTAAATTCTCGAAATTTATCTCAAAAACGGTTTCAAAGCCCCTGGTTGACCGTATCCTCAAGGATGAGCGCGGCTATATTGACGAAGAAATATACCTGGATTACCTCGTGCTGATCATCGCCCAGATGGCCGATGACGGGGATGTCGTCATTCTGGGCCGCGGCAGCCAATATATATTAAACGATCACCCGGACGCCTACCACGTATTGCTCATCGATACATTTGAAAACCGGGTACGTTTCATGCAAAAACATTATGAGCTGTCCCAGGCACGGGCAAGCCAGGTTGTTAAAAATGAGGACAAGCGCCGCTTTAACCTCTACAAAAAACTGGGCAAAACGGACTACGATAACCCCGAACTCTATCATTTGGTGCTCAACATGAACCGGATCCACCTTGAAAAAGCCCTTGAACTTATCAGCGATCTGGTTACTTCTTAATTTTAGTAATCTCAAATAACAGTTGCGCAGTATCCGATAGTGTGTTACCGTCCAAGACGGTACCGTATCAAACCTGCACCTGCATTGATTGAATCGGCAGAAAACCAGCAAATCTGCCTGTTAATATCTTTTCTAGCTGAAAATCGACAAATCTGTTGATACCCCCGGTACGTCTCGGATCGAATATTTTCCTGTAAATTGAATCTGGCTTCTGAACTCCAAGGTTTCATTCCCATCAAAGCTATGAATAACATATGGAGGGTTAAGCTATGACAGTAAAACTAAATCATTACTGGACGATTATTCATGGGAAAAAAAAGGAATACGATAAATTCATCATCAAAAAGTTTATTCCACGGATCAATCAATTGGGGATGCATACTGTCGCCGGTTGGACGGTGCTGGTCGGTGCCTACAGCGAAATTATCTTCGAAAGCGTCAGCAACGACCTGGACGTGCTTGAAAAAGCGTTGCAGGACCCAAAATATAAGGAAGTAAAATCAGAGCTGTTTAACTATGTTAAAAAGTATAAAACCAAAGTATTGGTGAAAACCGGCCAAAAAGACTCGTATTCGACCGACATCCGCGCTGAAACCGTCAAGTTTAACCAGATGTGGGATCTGATCAGTGACAAAAAGGAAGACTATGCCCGCTATACCATGGAAGAATTCTATCCACTGCTCGAAGACCTGGGCATATTCGTGGCCAGGGAGTGGGAAGTGTTGATCGGAGAAGGTCCCAGTATTATTTGCGAAGGACGGGCGAAAGATGTCGATAGCTTGATACGGAATCTGCAAAGTGAAAAATTCCGCCATGCCAAAGGTAAACTCAAGGAATTTGTTGAAAATTACGAGAGCCGGATCCTTACATTTCATATTCAAAAAGTAACCGGCTACAAATCAGCAAGCTATAATATACTATCCGACTAAAACCGCTTCAAAGCTGCCCCTAATTATAAGCGGGGAAACATTTTTATCAGATTTTCATCCAGCATCTCTCTGATATTTTAAAAAGCGGCATACCAGGGCACCCCTGGGTGTCCATGCCGCTGACTTCAGATCTTATACCTGCAAACATACTTGGGTTCAGGATTAGCAATCTGATTATTGGAAAAGACGGGAGGTGGCAGTTTTGGCTGTTATCGAAGAAAAAGCCCCGGTTCAGGATCAGGATTGGATTCGCTCCGAAGACCGCCCGCCACACAAAATCCCTAAGAAGCGTCTCACTCTGGCACCTTTCATCCTGACATTTTTGATCATGGGATTGTTTTGGGTGGTTTTTTCAGGAAAATTCGATCTGTTCCACATTTCCCTGGGAATCGCGTCCTGTCTGATCGTGGCCGCCCTGAGCGCGGATCTGCTGTTTCCAGAGAAAATCAAACCGGATCTGATTCTATGCTGGCTGCGTTTTGCCGGCTACATCCCCTGGCTCCTGTATCAGATATTTCGAGCCAATCTGCATGTGCTCTACCTGACCTTTCATCCCCGCATGATGGAACTGATCGATCCTAAAATTATTGAGTTCAATACAACACTGAAAAGCGATGTCTCCCGCACCACTTTCGCCAATTCCATTACGCTGACCCCCGGTACCATAACCGTCAGTGTCAGTGTGTTGGGAAAATTTGCGGTTCACTGCATCGATGAGAAATCTGGTCAAGATTTACCCGGTGAAATGGAGTCAAGAATCGCCACGGTATTCCAGGAATAATGCAACAGGTATTTTTATATTCCGGCCTCTTTTTGAGCCTGCTGATGCTGGTATCTCTGTACCGGGCAGTTTTCGGCCCCACCGTTTTAGACCGCCTGGTGGGCGTCAATGCCATCGGCAGCAAAACATCCACTTTGCTGATATTAATCGGATTGATCTATCAGCGGGTCGACATGTTCGTGGATATCGCCTTAGCCTACGCCATGTTAAACTTCATCGCGGTTTTGGCGGCTGCCCGATATTTCCAGAAGCAAAAAGGACTGTATGATGAAGGACCGAAGAAGTGATTCCCCAATCCCGCCTCGGCGGCATGGGGAGTCATTGGGTAATGGTTATTAGTTACTAGATCGAATGGAATCGCTATGAACATTATCGCCACCGTCCTGTTGATCATCGGCCTGGTATTTTTCACCGGCGGTGCCGTGGGCATCATCCGATTTCCGGATTTTTACTCCCGGCTGCACCCGGCCGGCAAACTCGACACTGCGGGGTTGGTGACCACGATGGGCGCCCTGGCATTGTATACCGCCAGCCCGTTTACGCTAACAACCCTCATTACCGCCGTCAAAATTATTCTCATTGTAGTTTTTGTCTTTATTACAAGCCCCACGGCCACCCATGCCATTATCGATGCCGGCGTCCGGGCCGGTCTACCCCCCTGGAGAAAGGAGCCCGAGGCAGACTCATGATCTGGCAAATTGAACTGATCATATTGGTCATCGTCGTTATATGTGGCCTATCTGCCCTGGCGGTAAAGGATTTGTTGGGTGCCGCTGTACTCTTCGGGGCTTACAGCTTTATGATGTGCCTGTTGTGGGCCATTATGGGTGCGGTTGACGTGGCTTTTACCGAGGCATCGGTGGGGGCGGGCATCAGCACGGTTCTTTTCTTAGCGGCTGTATTCAGAACCACGAGGAGGACCAAAGATTGAAAGCGATGGGACTGGTGCTGGTTGTCATTTTAGGGGGGATGCTGATTTTCGGCTCCCTTGATTTTCCGCTCTGGGGTGACCCGCACTCACCGGCCAGCAGTCATGTGTCGCCCTACTATATCGAGCACACCCTGGCAGACACATCCGTTCCCAATATCGTTACGGCCGTGCTGGCTGACTACCGGGGCTATGACACGATGTTTGAGACCATCGTCATCTTCACCGCCGGTATCGCCTGTATCTTTCTGCTGCGAACCTTCACGTCCGTCGAGCCGGTGTCCCGGCTCTATCGCCACATTCCTACCGGCATCACCTTACGCATTAAAAAAGGCGGCAAGGTTCCGGAGGATTCAAGCGATTTTGAGCGCCTCGATGCAGCCTGGGTCCCCTATGATTTAATCGTTAAAAGCACCTGCCGGCGGATTATCCCGTTTATCCAGATTTTCGCACTTTACGTCATCGCCCACGGACATCACAGCCCCGGCGGCGGATTCCAGGGCGGTGTAATTTTAGGCGCGTCGCTGATTCTGTTTGCCATCGCCTTTGACCTCAGGTCGGCCATTCGGCGGATCAGCGAGCGACTGACCGCATTTTTATGCGCACTGGGTGTTTTAATCTATGCGGGCACCGGTGCCCTCTCGATGCTTTATAAAGCGAATTACCTGGATTACGGCGCGCTGGCTGGCCTCCTTGGGGTTGATCCGGTAAGCGCGCGATCCCACGGGATCCTGATCGTCGAAATCGGTGTTGGAATTGCGGTGATGGCCGTGATGGTGATCCTGTACTACAACCTGGCATCAGCCGGCAGACAGGATGAGGGATTATAGAAATGGATGAAGTGATGGCAATCTTTGTATCCAGAATAAACTGGTGGGTTTATATTTTGCTGATGATGATCGGACTGTACGGAATTACAATTAAACAGAACTTCATGAAGAAAGTGATCGGCCTGAGCATTTTGCAAACATCGGTGATTCTGTTTTTTGTTTCAATCGGCGCCAAGAAAAATGCCACCATACCCATTATCGAGCATGCCCATGATGCCGGCTACTCGACAGCAGAGGCCGGGCATTTTATCAATCCCCTGCCCCACGTATTAATGCTTACGGCCATCGTTGTGGCCGTTGCCACCCTGGGGGTAGCCCTGGCTCTGGTTATTAAGATTTACAGACAGTACAACACGCTGGAGGAGGATGAGATTCTCCAGCAGTTGGGGGAGGATAAATAACGAATAAGCGGCCGTCTGCGGCGGAGGATTAAAGTCAATTTTTCGGTATCAGGATCAAGAGGACAGAGGACAGATGAAACTATAACTCAGCAATACCGCCTGTAAAGGCCGCATTGAAAACAAGAGGCGCCCATGATAACCAGAGAAGATTTAAAACAAATTGTCATGCTGGGGTATCTTACCGATGCGATGCTCGATAAACTGGTCCCCATCACGGATCTGCTGTTGTTCGATGAAAATGACATCATTTTCCGGCAGGGAGACAAATCGAGTCGCTTGTATATGGTAAAGCAGGGCAAAGTGCTGCTGGAACAGAGAATCACCGATACAATCACCGTCTCCATAAGCGCCATTAAACCCGGCTTTACCTTTGGATGGTCTGCCATGCTGGATGAAGAGACATACACCAGCCATGCGATCGCGGCCGAACGGTGTGAATTGTTCTCGTTTCGAGAGGAGAAACTAAAAGCGCTTTTCCAGGAAGATCATTCCCTGGGATTCATTATGAGCCAACGGCTCCTGGTCATCATGAAAAAGAGATATGACATCCGCACCGAGCAATTTATCAAAACGATCAAACATCATCCGGACATCGGCACCCTGTTGTAGAAGCAGGCAAGATTTTGCGCACCTAGAACCCGGTTCTGAGTTGCCCCTGAGGGTCTGTAGCTAAATCATCGGAGTACTGGAGTATTGGAAGGATAGGCGTAATGGCAAAGCGGTTTTCGCGCATTCTCGGTTGCTCAGAATCCTTCACACGCACCTAGCTGACTCGGTATATGTCCGAATATATTGGCCGAGCAAATGATCAGACCCTGTAAAAGTATAGAGCGCGATTCAGACACCTCTATCTGAGTGAAGCTCAACACTCCAATGCTCCAGCACTCCAATACTCCGGTAGGGTTCTGTCGGATAAGCGAATTTTTCAATAAGCTGACCCCAAGAAGCAATCTGTTGATTTTGGAGCGACATGGTTCAACAACTCCCGGCCATCATCGTGGTAACACCTCTGGTGATATCTTTTTTTATTTTTTTCGCCGGCTGGCGGCAGCCAAAAATCGCTTATCCGCTGGCAGTGTTGGCCCTGGCCATATGCTCAATATCCTCGATTGTTATCCTGAACACGGTTAACACCGATGGCGCCATTCAATACTGGCTGGGAGGCTGGAAACCGCCCTGGGGGATCGAATACAGGGTCGATCACCTGAATGCGTTTATCCTATGTCTGATCTCGTTGCTTGCTTTTGTCGCGGCGGTATATGCCTGCAAAAGCGTTGAGCGGGAACTGCCGGAGAAAATATCCCAGTTTTGGTGTCTTTATCTGCTGCTGACCACCGGCCTTCTGGGGATCGCCATTACCGGGGATATGTTCAATCTGTTCGTTCTGCTGGAAGTCGCCTCCCTGAGCGGTTATGCCCTGGTGGCCATCGGAAAGGGCCACGCCACGGTTGCCGGTTTCCGATATTTAATTATTGGAACCATCGGTGCTTCTTTTTATCTTCTGGGGATCGGGTACCTGTACATCGCGACCGGCTCTCTGAACATGGCAGATCTGCAAGCGCTGCTGCCCTCCCTGTATGCGTCAAGGGTCGTAAAAACAGCTTTCGTATTTATTTTGATTGGATTTGCCATCAAAATCGCTCTGTTTCCGTTTCATGCCTGGCAGCCGAACGCTTACACTTACGCTCCCTCAGCTGTCAGCGTGATTATTTCCACCGCAGCTGCCAAGACGTTTATTTATGCCCTGATTCGCGTCATCTTTACAGTGTTTACACTGAATTTTATAAATGGCATCCTGCCGATTTTTGAAATATTGTGCTGGATGGCCGCTATCGCCATGGTGACGGGTTCAATTTTCGCCATTAAACAGGATAACCTTAAACGGATGCTGGCCTATTCCAGCGTGGCCAATGTGGGGTATATTGTTCTGGCCATTGGCTTGGCGCCATCGGCTTCACTGGGCCTGAGGCCGGCCGTCATGCACATTCTCAACCACGCCATCATAAAGGCCGGCATGTTCATGGCGGCGGGCGCCTTTATCCATAAGATGAACCTTGGGCACATCAAAGATTTTACCGGACTGGGACGACAGATGCCCTATTCCAGCCTGGTTCTGATACTGGCCGCTCTGGCTATGATCGGGATGCCGCCCGGTGCAGGGTTTGTCAGCAAGTGGTATCTGATCCTGGCCGCGCTGGAGACCGGTCACTATGTTTTTGTGGCGGTTATTTTTTTCAGCACGCTACTGATGATTGTCTATTTTTGGCGGGTGATTGAAATCATGTACATCAAGCCCGCCACAGGGGGGAGCAATATCATTACCGCCGGAGTAGCGGAAGCCCCCCTCTCCATGCTGCTGCCCAGCCTGTTGCTCGGATGTTTAACTTTTGTCATCGGTTTCGTGTGGATCTCCGGGTTTTTCACACCCTTTCTCGACGCGATCAATTCAGGGCTGGGGTTGGGAGGGACACCATGAGCGCTGTGATCGACTCCATCAGACCCCTTGTGGCACTGGCATTTCCCGCGATCTGCGCCCTGTGGATTTTCTTATTCAGGCGGCAGCCAAATCTCCGCGAGGCCGGCACCATCGCTGCAGCCTGTCTTCAATTTGCGGTGGTCATCTCGATGGCACCCATCATTCTGAGCAAACATGTCATTCGCTGCCATCTGATCACCATCGCGCCCGGCCTTGAACTGAGCTATCAGGTCGATGCCTTTGGTCTGCTGTTTGCCATTACCTCCTCGTTTCTGTGGATACTGGTCTCGTTGTACTCCATCGGATACATGCGCTCACTAAAAGAACATGCCCAGACGCGCTATTATTTTATGTTTGCGCTGGCGATCTTTTCGGCCGTCAGCATCGCCTTTTCCGAAAACCTGGTAACCTTTTATATTTTTTATGAGGCGCTGACACTGTCGACCTACTGGCTGGTGGCCCATCATGAAGACCCGGAAGCCTTTGCCGCCACCCGCAAATACCTGGCCTATTTGCTGACCTCCGGTTGGTTCCTGTTTGCCGCCGTGGTATTGACTTACGCGCTGAGCGGCAAGACGGAATTCACCCCCGGCGGCATTCTAACGGCCGATACGGCTTCCGGCGGAACCCTGGTCCTTTTATTCGCGCTGTTTGCCTTAGGCTCGCTGAAGGCGGCCTGGATGCCGTTTCATGCCTGGCTGCCAAGTGCCATGGTGGCGCCGACACCGGTCAGCTCCCTTTTACATGCCGTTGCGGTCGTCAAGGCCGGTGTCTTTGGATTTGTCAGAATTGTCTGCTACATATTCGGCCTCGACTTGAGCCAGACGCTAGGTATCGGTGTGATGCTGGGAATCGTCGCTTCGGCCACGATGATTCTGGGATCTTTTTTCGCCATCGGCGAAGACAATCTCAAGCGCCGGCTGGCCTTTTCAACCATCAGCCAGCTGTCCTATATACTTTTCGGCGTCGCGCTGCTCAGCCCCTATGGCGTTAAGGGCGCAATGGTCCATATCCCTTTTCACGGTTTTATGAAAATTACCCTGTTTTTATGTGCCGGCGCCGTAATGGTGGCAACCGGCAAGAAGCAGATCAGCCAGATGGCAGGCATTGGCAGACAGATGCCGATAACCATGACGGCCTTTACCATCGGGGCGGTCGGCATGTGCGGCGCACCCCCCGTGGCCGGCTTCATCAGCAAGTGGTTTTTATGCCTGGGAACCATCGAAGCCGGTTCGCTGATTTTTCTGGGGGTTATTTTAACCAGCTCTTTGTTGGACGTGATCTATTTCTTCCCGGTTGTCAAAACCGCTTTTTTTGAAAAGCCGGGAAAAACCGCGGCCGCTGGGGACGGCAACCCCGCAAGCCTGGAGAAGAGAAAACCACTATATCTGTACATGGTAGTGCCGCTGGCGGTCACCGCACTTTTTTCCGTTATCTTTTGCTTTTTCCCGGGAGCATTTTACATCCTTGATCTGGCCGAACTGGCCATCAACAACTTGTTCCCCTGATCGGATACAGCCGACCGGTTAGGCCATGGGATATAATCTGAAGGAGTAATTCAAATGGGACGGTTCGCCAAACACGACGACGAAAGTGTTTATCGACAGGATGATGGTGAAATAACGGCCTGGTTCACGGACTTCGAAGAAAAATTGGAGCTGCCCCACGAGGGCACACCGGCTTACAAAAAAATATTCTTTTTGCTGGTTGGCATCGGTTTGGTCTACCTTTTGGCAGTTTTTGTTTTTTTATAACCAAAACTGCCGGCTTGGGGTTCTGGGTTCGGAGTTCAGGGTTCAGGGTTAAAACCGATTTTCAGAACTTCAGAACTTCGAACATCCGAACCATGGGTCTTCAAACCCTTAACCCGGAACCTTTGGCCCTTGAACCTATTTACAGGAACTTACCATGAAGCCAAACAAGGAAATCACGTTTCTGGATTCAGCCCAAAACCGCAAAAAAGTGCGCCTGTATTTTTACATTTCCCTGTGCGTCTTATTGATCGTTGATTTCTTCATTCCCAAGCACGGCCACTTCCCATGGGAAACCGTTCCCGAATTTTTTGCAGTCTACGGATTTATCGGATGTGTCGGGCTGATATTCATTGCCAAAATCCTTCGATGGGTCGTCAGGCGCAAGGAAGACTACTATGACTAGCACACTTCCGCCGGCAGCCATATTCATTCTGGGCGCCTTTATCATTCCCTTTCTCAGGGGCAGGGTTAGAGCCGGTTATCTGCTGGCCCTGCCGGCAGTTGCCTTTTGGAACCTCCTCTACCTGCCCCCCGGGCAGTCGTGGCAGGCCGGTTTTCTCGATTACTCCCTGATCTTCTGCCGGGTGGACCGGCTGAGCCTGGTGTTCGGTTATATCTTTGTGATCATCTCGTTTATCGGCATTGTTTACGCCCTGCATGTCAAAGACAGCGGCCAGCACATGGCGGCCTTTTGTTATGCCGGCGGTGCTCTGGGAGTTACCTTTGCCGGGGATCTTTTTACCCTCTATCTCTTCTGGGAAATCATGGCCCTGGCTTCGGTTTATCTCATTCTGGCCCAGAGAACAGAGCCGTCACGGGCGGCGGCATTTCGCTATTTTACCTGGCATTTCTTTGGCGGCATATGTCTGCTGGCGGGAATCATCATGTATGTAACCGCCCGGGGAACCACCGAATTTGACTATATCGGCTTGAGTGATCCGGGGAGCTATCTGATATTCGCCGGTTTTTGCCTGAATGCAGCGGTTTTCCCCCTGCATGCCTGGCTGCCGGATGCCTATCCCCGCAGTACCGTAACCGGGGCAATCTTTATGAGCGCCCTGACTACCAAAAGCGCGGTCTATATCCTGGCCCGAACTTTTCCCGGTGCCCCGATTCTAATGTGGGCCGGGGCTTTTATGACCTGCTTTCCCATTTTTTACGCCGTCATTGTCAATGACATGCGCCGGGTACTGGCCTACAGTCTCATCAACCAAGTCGGATTTATGGTATGCGGCATCGGCATCGGCACTCAGCTGGCCATCAACGGCATCGTCGCCCATGCCTTCTGTCATATTGTCTACAAGGCACTGCTGTTTATGTCCACAGGTGCCGTTTTGCACATGACCGGAAAGATCCGGGCCACCGATCTCGGTGGCTTGCATAAAACCATGCCCTTCACCGCCGTGTGCTGCATGATCGGCGCCGCTTCCATCTCGGCTTTCCCGCTTTTCAGCGGTTTTATCAGCAAATCCTTGACGGTGGCAGCGGTTGCCGAGGAGCATCAGACCATTGTGTGGTTTATGCTCCTGTTTGCTTCAGCCGGTGTGTTTCACCATGCCGGCATCAAGGTTCCCTTTTTTGTATTTTTCGGGCACGACTCCGGTATCCGGACTAAAGAACCGCCGCTGAATATGCGCCTGGCCATGGGAGCGGCAGCTTTTATTTGTATATTCCTGGGGATTTACCCTGCTCCGCTTTATAATATCCTGCCCTACCCGGTGGATTTTGTGCCCTATACGGCCTTCCATGTCGTCGGCATGCTGCAGCTTCTGATGTTCGGCGCCCTGGCCTTTACCATGCTGATCCTTTCCGGTTATTACCCGGCCGAGCTCCGGGCGCTAAACCTGGATACCGACTGGTTTTTCCGCCTGCCCGGCAGAGCGTTCATACGCTTTTGTGACAAACCGCTTAAATTCCTGGCCGGGGCGATGGCGGCCTTGGTCTCAGCCATCACGGCCTGGTTTCGGTCGTTGCCGGCAACAAGTGTTTCAATCGAAAACCAGATCGATCGATTCTTTCACGGCACCCTGACATCATTGCCTGCGCTGATTTTTAGCTGGATCAGACCGTTTAAAACCGAAATCAGTCAACTGTCATGGAATTTAGCTTATATTTTGGTTCCGTTTGTTGTTTTGCTCTTAACGATCCTGGTATTGATCATCTGAGCAGCCAAGAAGAATGATGCCCTATATCCTTTTACAGATTGTGTTTGGGCCGCTCGTCGCGGCGGTCATCATCCTGATCCCCCGCGCGCCGAAGGGGTTTTACACCGGCTGGGTCGCCATCGGCACCCTGGCCTATACCAGCCTGCTGTTAGGTCTGGCGGGCGTAAATGTGTATCACCACGGCCCAATTTTCGAAAGCTACCCGATCGGACCGGAAGTGAGTTTAAACCTGCTGGCCGACGGGCTCAGCCTGCCGGTGGCCTTGATCATCAATTTCATTTGCCTGGCCCTGGCTTTTTACTCGTTGCATTATGTCGACCACCGTATCGCGCTGATCTATCAGACGGCCGATCAATCGACCACCGCCTTGTATTTCAAGCGTTTTTTCTTTCTTTATCTCTTTTTTCCGACCGGATTCATGGGAGTGGCTTTCTGCACCAACCTCATTGCCATTTATGTCTTCCTGGAGTTGCTGACCATCATCCCCCTGTATTTCATCATGGCGCAATTCGGGTATTCCGATTTTATTAGCCGGTACAAGGTCGCCCTGATGTGCCTTTTCTGGGGCGTGGCCGGTGCGACCTTTTTCCTGATCGGCATTCTGTTGGGTTTCACCCAGATCGGCAGCTTTGAGATTTCAGAGCTGAGCCGACTGGCGGGCAACCCTAAAACATTCTGGATTGCCCTGCTGATTTTAGCGGGTATGGCCACCAAGCTGGCCATTGTGCCCCTGCATGTCTGGATGCCCTGGGTGCATGCCGAACATCCGACCTGCATTGCCGGATTGCTGGCGGTTTATGCCAATATCGCCGTTTATGTGATCGTCAGGATACTGATTTTGCCACTGAAAGGCGAGATGACTGTATTTTCCTTGCCCATTATGATCATCGCCATGGTAACGATGGCTTATGGCGCCTTATTAACCCTGGCGCAAACCGACGCCAAACGCTTTTGCGCCTGTTCAACCATCAGCCAGATCTCCTACTCGGTGTTCGGTATCGGCGCGATGACGGTGGTGGGCGTTGAAGGGGGCATCTTTTATTTTCTGAGCCATATTCTGGGCAAAGCCATCCTGTTTTCGACGGCCGGCATCCTGGTCTACACCGTCGAAACCAGAAAAATACAAAAAATGGGGGGGCTGGGGGCCAAAATGCCGGTGACGACCATCCTCTGGATGGCGGCCGCCCTGATCCTTTCCGCCCTCCCACCCACCAGCGGATTCGTCGGCAAATGGTTTTTATTTACAGGCGCCTTTCAGGGCGTGCAGACCTGGCCCGGGGGCAATATTTTGGTCATCATCGCGATTCTTTCGACTTTATTGACACTGGTGTATACATTCTTAACGGGCATCCGCATCTTTTTCGGCCCGCTCAAAAGCGAGCTGAATGATCACGATATCAGCGACCCGCCGTGGACGATGAGCATGCCGCTGCTGGCCCTTGCATTGGCGGCCCTGGTCCTGGGATTGTACCCCCGGCCGATTCTGACGCTTCTGCACTCGGTGATCAGCCCCTTTTAAATGGCAGGCCTTTAAATCGCGCTTGCATATTAATTTGTTTTTTGGTAGCAAGTAAATTTTCCATTTGCAAAAAGGAATGGTTCTGGGCCTGCTGTAAATTTGAAAAATGGTTTTTAATTATAAAAAAAATAGGGCCTGGGCTGAAAATCTGACGATCGTCATGCAAATTGGCCTGACCATGGCCGGGTGCATTGTCTTTTGTTTTTTTGTTGGGCTGTATTTAGACAAATGGGTCGGGACCAAAGGTATATTTGTGACCATTTTTACGGTTTTAGGTGTCATCGGCGGCGGCGTCACGGTGTATCGCCAGATTATGGAGGTCATTGATACCAAGGACAGCGACCGAGAAAATCGAGGGAATGGAGTCCGTTAAGCAAACCCAGAAAAAATATGGGTCCCGGGCCATCTGGTTCGCGATAGCCGTCGGATTTGTTTTTTTTCTGGCCGGTTACAAACCCATCGGCAAGGGGTTGGTTCTGGGCACCATTTTCAGCGTGATCAATTTTGTCCTCATCGGTCAGGCCCTGCCCCTGCGAATCGGCCATACCAAGGGAAAGACTTTTTTTGTTTCCCTGGGTTCCATATTTTGCAGATACGTGTTAATGGCCATTCCGCTGGTCGTGGCCGTGAAATTCGAGCAGATTGATCTGGTGGGAGCCGTCGTCGGTCTTTTCATGATCCAGTTTGTCATTCTGGCCGATCATGTTTTCAAGCTGGTTTCGTCAAAACGGTGAAATCGCGTTTAGGCGCATTGAAAATAATTCAAGGCGTATTACTGTAAAACAACTGTGCCACCGGCGCACTCAGACACAGAGATTCATCATATGGAGTGTCTTGCTTTGTGTCCGGGTGCCTTCGTGGCCAATTTTCCAACCAAGGCATCAGCATTTGAAATGCTGGAGAAACGCGCATGGGTGAATTAGGCAAACTACATCAGCTGATCATCCCTTTTTTCGGGCACAACATCACGATCAATCTGGAAGTTGTCGTCATGACCTGGATTGTGTTTGTGCTCTTGATTGTGCTGGGATTATTTACCACCAGAAAAAAGGCCATATTGCCCAGACCCCTGCAGGCATTGGGAGAGCTGATTGTGTCCCTGCTCTATGGGCTTACGGAGGATGCCCTGGGCAGAGAACAGGCCCAAAAATATGCCCCCCTGGTATGCGCCCTGTTTTTGTTCCTGCTGACATCCAACTGGCTGGGCATCATTCCCCATCTGGAGGAGCCCACCAAGGATCTGAATACGACGTTGGGACTGGGGCTGATGGGATTCGTGATCGCCCATTATGCCGGGATAAAATCCAAGGGATTTAAGGCTTATGCCAAAGAGTATTTCCAACCCATATTCTTCATGATGCCCTTAAACCTGATCGGCGAACTGGCCAAAATCGTGTCGATCTCATTTCGCTTGTTCGGCAATATCATGGGCGGCTCCATCATTATCCTGGTGGTTTCCTATCTGACCTACAACATCGTTTTGCCGCCGTTTTTATACGCCTTTTTCGGCCTTTTTGTCGGCACGATTCAGGCATTTGTATTTACCATGCTCACGGTTGTGTATATATCAGTTCAGGTAAAATAACAGATGGCAATTGATATCGAAACAGTAGTGAAGATAGCGGCCTACATCGGAGGCGGGCTGGCGATGGGGCTCGGCGCCATCGGCGCCGCTGTGGGCGAGGGCTATACCGCCGCCCAGGCCAATGCTGCCGTTGCACGCAGCCCCAAAACTTCAGCCGATATTTTCAAAAATATGCTGGTGGGACAGGCCGTGGCCGAGTCGGCCTCGATCTTTGCCCTGGTCATTGCCATCTTGCTGCTTTTTGTGAATGTTCCCGTCCCCACCTACTTAAAAGCGGCCGCCCTTCTCGGCGCCGGCCTCAGTATGGGTTTCGGTGCCATCGGGTCGGGCATCGGGTCAGGCTTCCCGGGCGGAGAAGCCTGCACCGGCATCGCCCGGCAGCCGCAAGTAACATCCCAGCTGACCACCAATATGCTCATTGGCTCGGCGGTATGTCAGACGCCGGCCATATTTTCAATGGTGGTCGCCCTGATGCTGACCTTTATCGACTTTGGTAAGGTACCGCTTTACCCGACCTGGGCCGCCTATCTCGGCGCCGGTTTGAGTATGGGTCTGGCGGCCATCGGCTCCGGGTACGGCGGCGGTCTGGCCGCCGGTGCCAGCTGTGAAGGCATTGCCAGGCATCCCAGAACCGCAACCAATGTGACGACCATCATGCTGGTCGGGCAAGCCGTGTCTCAGACGCCTGCCATCTTCGGGCTTCTGGTCAGCTTTATTTTAATGTTTAAATCTTATCCCGAATCCACCGCCTTGAGCGCATCCATGGCCCTGATGGGGGCCGGAATCTGCATGGGATTTGGCGGTATCGGACCGGGCATCGGCAACGGCATGGCCGCCGAAGGCGCGGTCAGGTGGGTGGCCAGAAATGTAGAACATGCCAGCGACTTGATGCGAATCATGCTGGTCGGCCAGGCGGTCTCGCAATCCACGGCGATTTACGCGATGGTAGT
>Ga0209536_100004925_pt1 | contig 20987 bp, 24 predicted proteins | sample DeeMarSeWOR28_12_FD_187461 | JGI IMG/M metagenome (GOLD analysis project Ga0209536, IMG submission 187461) | Marine sediment microbial communities from White Oak River estuary, North Carolina - WOR-2-8_12 (SPAdes) (version 2) | ecosystem: Environmental > Aquatic > Marine > Intertidal zone >... | reverse complement strand
CAGGCAGCAAACGCCCCTCCACATTGAGAGTTCCTGAGTGGATGGAAAAGGAAAAGGATGCTCAGTGGGTGGAAGCCAAAGTGATTGAACTTGCCAAGGCTGGAAACACTCCTTCCATGATTGGGAAAATTCTCAGGGACCAGTATGGTGTACCTTTAGTTCGAGTGATTGCTGGCAAACGGATAATGGACATTCTTCGTGAGAACAATCTCCAGAGGAATGTGCCAGAAGATCTCCGAAATATGATTGCCAAAGCGGTCACTATCCGAAGGCACCTTGAAGAGAATAAGAAGGACTATGTTTCCAAACGAGGTCTTCAGCTGGTTGAAAGCAAAATCCATAGACTCTCGAAATACTATCGCAAGAAGAAGGTGCTACCTGCGGATTGGAAGTACAGTCCTGACCAGGCTGCTGTGCTTTTGAGATAGTTTTATCATGGACAGACTGCTCTTTTTCATGAAATGAGTAAGAAATCACGTGGTTCCCCGTCTCTCAGAACACTGAAGAAACAATGTGCTGAGATGACTCTCAAGAACGTCGAACAAGTACTCCTCGTATCATCTCCTTATACGAGCTCGACAATAGCCACGGCAATATTGTGTAGAGCAATCTTGAAATCGGGTGGATCTTTTCATGTATCATTTGAACCACCAATCATAAGCATCGACAGAGTCAACGAGATTCGCACTAAATATGAATCTGCGTCTATAATCTTCGTTGACATTGATACCATAGGGAAGAAGAAAATCCGAAAAGACAAGAGTTATCCTATTTTTATTGGTGGGGTTTCAGAATCTGAACAAGTGAAATCACAAACTCTTGGAACAAACAAAACGATACCTGCAACAGCCTATGCATTCGCTGAAGAACATCTCGTTTCCCATGATTATGAGTTACAAATGGCTGCAGGAGCAACACTGCTTCTTACAGGACCTGATAGAATATCACCAAAACCGAATAAAGAGATAGTTGAAAAAGCCAAAGAGAATGATCTGATAGAGGAACGCAAAGGAATTCGATTATTTGGGTTTGGTTTTCTACCACTTGATGAATTACTTCTTTATAGTACACGTCCATTCATTAGGGGTATAAGTGGTGATCAGAAAGCATGCGATGCATTACTCAATGAAGCCGAAGTCCCAATTACTAAACTCCGTGCTCCAATGAGCGCATTGAGTAATACTGAAGCTCAACATCTTACTCAACACTTAACATCAAAGCTTCTTGAAAAAGTCGGACCAAACATCATTCCTCACATTCTTGGAACTGACTTTATCCTGACACTGGAAACCGCAACTAGTCCACTTCGATATCTATCTGGTCTACAGGCAATTGCAGAAACCACCTGGGCTCGGCAAGAACAAGGTGCTGCGATGAGCGTGTGGATTGGAGACCGCGGGAGAGCTTTGCGGAGTGTAATAGATACCTACCTGAGTCATCACAAAGATGTCATCTCAGCCATTCTACGACTGGAAACCAAACTGAAAGGGGTTTCAACCGAAACGAGTACCACAATCGAAATTGCTGGTATTCAGGGTGAAATCCTCACAGATGTTGGTCGTATTGCTCTGCAGAGTGATATAGTGAATCAAGAACGTCCATTACTGATTAGCAGTGATGCTTCAACTGTTGCCATCTGGACAGCTGAAAATATTGACATGAATCATGTTCTTCGTTATTTACAGAAGAAGAACCTGAACCCTATGCTAACATCTGCAAAATCACTCAAGTTCGATGGACTTCCGTTAGAATCAAGGGATGAAGTTATCAAATCTATAAAGCCCAAGTCCAAAAGGGGGGACTCATCCTGATTGTGCACATTCAGCTAGACTTTGAATCTGAGGAAGACGCTATGAGGACACTATCAGCCATCTCTCCAGACAACTCTCCACTACCAGAGGGTCTTGAAATTGAGTGTACCCTCAATAATCAGAAATTAAATGTCACAATCCAATCCTCACGAAGTTTAGAAAGTCTTGCAGCCACCCTTGAGGATATCATGAGTGCGATAGATCTCTCACTAAGAACATCCGATTCGGTTGATTGAACTCCTTGGTCTTTGCAAAATCACGCTGAATCAGGATCAATTTTCTCTGATACCATGAGCTCATCACATATTGCCTGAGCCCTTGAACGTGATTGTTCTGCCATATCCTGTGTAATGAAACCTCGCTGAACAGCTCTCTTTAGAAGATGTTGATCTATTATACGTGGATTTTCTGTGATTGGCGCTTTTACCACATCAATCTCAAGGTCAACATATCGGATTCTCCCAGGACTATTACCATTACTGGGATAGACCTCAACACCTGTGTTAACATTGACATAGGTTCCCTTGAGATCTCCTGCACGGGAATAATAATTGGTAACCAATGTAAGCGCTCCTGGGACCACCTGAGTCAGCGCATAGTCACCTTCGCTGCTTACAACATCTACATTCTCATATGCTTCCTGATTCATTTTCAGTTTACGATTTGTGTGCCGGAACTGTCTCCTGATTATGAACCCTTTAGAGGTAGTTTCAGCGACTCTTCCTCTAGCAAGTACAATGTTCCTACCATCTAATTTTACATGCTCTATATTGATTGAGTCGTCTACACGGGGTAGGTCCCGTGAAACCACTTTTTCAAGCTTAGCGGTTACATATTTTCGCTCCTCAGGACGGTCTTCGATTATCATTTCCGCTAAATCAACAAGTGCTGCATAACCTGCACTCTTGTAGAAGTGATGCCGTGTCAATGTAGGTTTGATTTTTGCACGGGTCTTATCGAGCGCGTCCTTGACCTCTGAAGGAAACTCAATATCAGCGTTACTTGTCCCCTCAAAGAGAATACCAACCGAATCCATATCATTATACTTGTTGAATACCTGCTGTGCGGTGTCGAGAAGATCGTCTACTTCATCTCGTAACTCTTCATCAGTGAGTTTCTCTGCTGCAGTTCTCCATAATAGGCCCCAGTTCTCTGTGTGTTCTCGGATTTTGCGACCAAGAGTTAACAGATTCCTGCGAGATTCCTGATCCTTAATTTTTGTGCTCAGACGTACAACAGGTTCGGGAAGGAGAACAGCTGCTTTTCCGGGTATGGTAATGCTTGAGGACAGAACGGGAGCTTTTCGACCATAGTCATGAGCTCGTATTTGAACCATAATCTGTTGTCCCTTCTGAAGTCCCCTATCAGGAAGTAATCCGGATATTGTTCCTAGGTCAACCTTTGTCTGTCCTGTTCTTTCGTCCTTTCCAAGAACAACTCCTCTATATACAGAGCTCTTCGCAACTCTTGGTGTCCTTGTAATAACACCGCCCAACCTCCGGCGCAACACATCAGTGAGACGAGTCAAAACTGATTCGTATGCAATTGCTACAATCCCTTGAAGGTCACTTCTATCCCATATATCAACATCTGGAATATCGCTGCGATAGGGAAGACCAAATCTTCTGGCCACTTCTGGGGTAGGTTGCACTATATCGAAGTGATTTTGCAGCATAATCTGTGTCAACGACTGTGAATAAATTCCTCTTATCCTCGCCTTTATCATGAGCAAACACTGGCCCGGGAAATGGGTACCATTCCATTACCTTACACGGTTTTGGCTGGTCTTGTTGAATCACCACTACGTCCCAAACAGAGCTAGTCACGAATTGGCTCCAGCAAGCTGGAAACATGCCAAATCTTAGTCCGAGCATGGTTTGGACAGTTCGGGTCCTGGCTTGGCTCATCCAAGATTGATATCGCATTCTGCGCTCTCACAGCGGGAGAGTCTGTTTCATTCTCAAGAACAGTGATTGCTTCATTTGCAGCACGCCTAATGTTCCTGGGAACTGAGGAATCCTCCGATATCTGTTTTAGGAGGTGTTTAGACTGGTCTATGCTCTTCTGTGTTTCGGGGTCCAAAGGACTCACCTCTGAATGGTCTTTACGCACAAAGGAGTGCGAACAACAGAACATTCTCATCGAGTTAGCCATATCAACGTTTTCATCAGACCCAACGAGTTTACGAGTTTTTATCCAAACCCCAAACGGTTTCAATAGTAATGCAGATTCTCTTATATTCTAAGAAATTCTTGTTTCTAAGTGAGGACAATGAGTGACAAAGATGACACATCCGTAAAGAGAATGGCTGAGCTCCTACGACGGGGAGCCACTATGTTAGCTGATGCATGTCCTCAATGCGGCTCTCCACTATTCAAAGTAAAGGATGATATCTATTGCGCCAAATGCGATAGACGAATAGTATATGCCAAATCAGATGAGGAAGTAGAAGTTCAGGCTGTAAAGACATTGATTCCAGAGCTCAGAGAAACCCTGATCAATAAACTGAAAGCTCTCAATGAGGTTGTCGACAACGAAACAGACACGGAATCCCTTACCAAACTGGCGAACCTAATGGTATTGCTACTACAGGCTCTTCACAAGCTTGAGAGTATGGGGACTTGAAGTCAGAAAGAGGCTCTCTATTTTTCCTTTTCCTTCTCTGTGCCTCTTCGAAGTCTAGCTCTTCTGATTTTGACCTCTTCAGGTCCTTTGAGCACTTTGCTCTTTCTAATCTCGCATTCACGAATCGGGATTATCTTCTTGACCTCTTCGTGGACTTCTGCAGCTAGATCACCTAGAATCACTTTCTGAACCAGCTCGTCAAAGACGTGCTTCTTCGCATGAGCACGAATAACCTTCTCCGTTGCCTTTCTAACTGCATGCTCCTGACTTGTCTTCGCACGGGTGGTTGTGAAGACAATGACCGAGATACGCATTAAATAATCGTCCTTTGTCAGAATGGGACCAATCCAGTCGATTCGGGATGTTCCTCTCCGCACCAAGCCTCTCAGATAGTCTGAGCTCCATTCATGACCATAGAACACAGTCTTGGCCTGTTGTCCTCCCACTTCCATTATTTTGAATCGCAACTTGACGTGAATCTTATCGAAGTCCCCAGTAATATCATAAAGTGTAGGTTGAACAGTTCTTCCAATCAGGGCCTCAGGAGCGCCTGCCGGAGTCTTGCCTATATCTTTGTTATCGAAATAGTCCGGTGCAAGGATCTGGTACCAGACCTTCTCTCGCCACTTGTCCCTGGTCCTTGCCGCTGCTTGTCTACTTCTTGAGGACATCTGATAATCACACTCTTACTGGATACTCCAGAAATCATGAATCGCTCTATGGCTGTTGACCACAGAAACGCGCCGACATCTTACGAGTCTCATAAAAACATTGTGACATGTCCTGATACAGCTGGCAAAACTAGATATGAGACCCATGCTCCGTGAGAGTTGATGTGCATCCCATGGATGAAATAGCATGCTCAAGATGCGGGTTCAAAGAGGTCGCCCTAGTCAGGAAAGAAATGTTTAGTGGCGGCAAGTACAGGAAGAAGTGGCGCTGTCCACGCTGCAGTAATATTTGGGAAACCGTTGAGGACTAATTGATACAAAACGGTTAAAACCGGCTTGTTAACAAGCTTGCTTCACTCATGCGGAGGTTGCCAAGCCAGGTCAAAGGCGTTGGGCTTAGGACCCAATCTTGTAGAAGTTCGCGAGTTCGAATCTCGCCCTCCGCACCATATTTTCAGTAATCCTCATTATCTGGGTTGTTCTTGCTAATCTTGGGATTATCATGAAGTACATGTTCTTAGCAACTGATGATAACAAGATGCAGCTGTATCACCTGCTCTTGAATGCCATTAACTTCCATGAGAATGGACATGAGGTCGCTACTGTACTGGAATGCGCCTCTCCGAAGCTTCTGATTGGAATTGCAGATGGATCAATCAAACTTCCTGTCTTTGACAAGGCTTTGGAGCTTGGAATCATCGACCATGCTTGCAAGGCTTGTACGACTGCATTCGAAGCTACAGAGGCTGCAGAGAAGCTTGGAGTTCCATTGAAAGGCGAACTTAAGGGACACAGTGACCTGTTGAAGTTCATTGACGCGGGATACTTTATCCTCGCATTCTGAATTACAGACATAATCACTCTATGCCCGTAAGGTTTGTGCATGGGCCTTTACAGCTGCAGCTTCATCATGCTTTCCCTGAGCACTCAAAGCCATTCCTAGAAAGTCCCAGGCCTCTGGCATACGGGGTGCTACTTCAGTCAGTTTCCGGAATGCCTTCTCTGACTCTTCAGCACGTCCTTGTCTTAGATGAAGAACTCCCAAAGCAATCCATCCCTCAAAGAAGTTGGGATTCAGTTCAATGCTCTTCTGCGCGGCCTCCTCAGCCTCCTTATCTCTTCGCTGACCAATCAGTATCGTACTCAGTCCACTCCATGATGTGAAATCCTTTGGATTGAGCTCTAGTGCTTTTCGGAAATACGGTTCTGCTTCAGTGAATGCATTTTTGGACTTGAGAACACAACCCATGAGATTCCAGCTATGCGCCATCTTGTCATTCAACTCGAGCGCTTTTCTTGCTGAATCTTCTGCTTCAGCGAGTTTCATTAGAGCTAGCTGGCATCGACCAAGTGACATCCAATTTGTTGCATTCTCAGGCTCAATCTCAATGAGTTTCTTGATTACCTCCTCAGCCTCAGCTACTTTTCCCTGCTGAATCAGCCTCAGGCTTTCCTCAAACAGGTCATAATACTGCCCATCAGAATTCATCTTGCATCTCACCCTTACTGACTCTTACAAGAGAAAGCTGGCTCTATTTCAATGATTGGACTTGATTGACGGTAAGATTAAATCCCAAACATTCTGAAGTTTCCACAGGCCGGGGTCTCCTAGTGGCTATGGAGGCGGTCTCGAAATATTCACTCTACGAGAGAACCGCTGTCTTCGGACTCGTGAGTTCAAGTCTCATCCCCGGCGCCACTTTTTACTCATTGAAGTTCTTCTAGAACCTGTGACATTATCTTTTTCGCAACCTCTGCAGTTTTATCTAATGTTTGCTGCGATTTTGCCCCCACATACAGTCTGGCTTTTGGCTCGGTTCCTGAAACTCTGATCAGTACATACGAACCATCCTTGTAGTCAATTCGAACCCCATCAACTTCGAGAACTTTTTCCACGCCACTGATTTCAGGCACAAGTAGTTCCTTCACACGTGGTAGAAACGCCTGTTTGATTTTGTCTGGACATTGGACAAAATCTCTCAGGATTGGATACTTGGGAATGGTCTTCATCAACTTCATACAACTACCATCGCCGAGTTCATCCACCAGCTGTGCAAAACGACCGGCTCCGGTGATTCCATCCATCCACAAACCAAATTCAGCGAATATGGGTTTCCATGGTTCAGAAGCAAGTATCACGTCTTTCCCCTTTTCAGTTGACAGAAACTCCTGAAGTGACCCGAGTGGCATTCTGACAACAGATCCTCCTGCAGAATTTACAACCTCATCAATCACACTAGAGGTGTCTATTGAGGTGAGGACTATTCCTCCTTTATTTCGCTCAATCTCATCCCTGGCAAACACAGCAATCACACGGTTCTGATCAATGAACTCCCCGTGTTCATCAATCACGGCCAATCTATCACCGTCACCGTCGTGGCACATGGTCACTGCGAAATCAGACTCTGCAGCCATCCTCATCGCATCTCCCAAGTTTCTAGGTGATGGCTCAGGAGACCGACCTGGAAAATGACCATCCTGATGAGAGTTCATGGTTGTAACAGAGAAACCAAGATCAGTAAGGAGTTTAGGGGTATAGTCTGTTGCTGCACCATTTGCCAAGTCGACAAGGACCTTTGTTCCTTTACTCAGTCCTCCCCTACTCAGGAGGAATTCCTTCACTTCGGATAGATACTCCATTTTGATGTCTTTCTTTGATATCTGTCCAATTTTGTCCCAAGATGCAACTCTGTAGTCCTTTTTGTGCACAGAATTCTCCAAGAACTCCTCCTCAGACCTAATGAACTCTCTACCAGACATGAAGAATTTGAATCCATTATCCGTTGGCGGATTGTGGCTTGCTGTAATAATGACAGAAGACGAAATTTCCTCAGTAGTGCTGAAATATGCCACAGTGGGCATTGGAGCTATCCCTAAGTCCACTACGTGAACTCCTGTCGAAACCAGTCCACTAACAAGAGCATTTCTAAGCATCTCTCGTGAAGTTCGAGCATCAATGCCTACTCCTACAACTCCTTTTCCATCATGAAACGAGCCAAGTGCTCTTCCAAGCCCAAGTGCAAGATCAGGGGTTGATTTCTCAATGATAGACCCTCTGATGCCAGATGTACCAAACAGTTTCTGAGTCAAATCTATTCCCTCTAGTTTTGAGGTAGAGCTAAGTCTACAATGTCCTTTGCAGCTTCACCCATTCTCAACAGGCTATCTACAACCAAGACCTGAGTCTGTGGTTGTCCATTTGGAGTGGCTACTATATGTTGCCTAAGTTTTGCTGTTTCAGATATCAATTCTTTCTCTGCTTCTATCACCGTTGTCACTTTCTTTGGATTAAATTTGAATAGGTTGTTGAAAGCATCTGAGAACATCTCGCTCACTTTTTCCACTATTGGCTTGATTTTCTTTCTCAGAGAAGCATCAATGGGATCCTCAACTCTCAATGCTATGTCAACAGCCAAATCAGCAATTCGTTCGATGTACTGAGCCGCAAGTCGAAAATCAAGTGCTTCAACTGGCGTTATATTCATCATCTCACTCATTCTGGGGTATTGAACTGCGGACCTCAATTCTCTGACAATCAGGAAGAATAGGCGGTCCACCTCCTCATCCCGTTGTACAACCTCATCAGCCACATCCTTGGCACCTTCAAAGTAGGCTTTCAATGAGTCATTAATCATCCTAGAAGCGATAAGATGCATTCTACGCATCGCCGTATTCACTGGTAGAGTCGCTGGGTCTACAAGACATCGCACCACTATCTGATTGTTATCCTCCTCTGTGACCTCAAGAGCAACAAATCGTTTGATTATCTTCTTCAAATCGTCTCTCTGGTCGTTCGTGATTGGTTCTTTACTGACAATACAAATCTCGTCAAAACCAAGCAGGTACTTGCTTGTTATCTCCCAGCGTAGATTCTGTTCCATTTGTATTGTAGTTGTTCTCCTCTCACCAGCCTTTGGAAGACGCGGGTCGACAATCAGGCAACCATCTTCACGTTCTGCAACCACAACAGGGTCTCCCTTACTCAATTTCTGTCTAACTACCCAGTCCTTTGGTAGTATTATCAGAAAGGAACTTCCATTTTTCCCACCAGTCTGTTGAAGTCTCCTAATGTTGACCATTTTCTTATCACCCGGTAAAAGAGGGCGCCAATTGGATTTTAGTCAGGCGGCTTATTACATTTCCCGCAAGTCGATTTTTCTACGAATGTCATTCACTATGGATGATGTTTAAAACGAGAAACTCGTACCAGCGTAGCTGGTGACGCCTTGACATCCTCGACTCGACGCAATATACTCAAGATGTTAATTGAGTCTGGACTCCAAGTTGCACCTGAAGCACTAGAATTCATTCTGCATCTAGACACTCCTATTGAAACTGTAAAGTCAATTCTCATTTCTGAAACCACTGGAAAACATCCTCCCGTACTCTCGCGTCCATATGTTGAATCACTAATCAAGGGACAGAGTTCCGAAATAACACTAGAAGATGAACCAGTACCAACTGTGGATGAACCTGAATCAGAATCCCAAGAAACATCATCACTCTTAGTGTCCGATGATGAACCTGGATGGTCCTTTCGTATAGAGAAGAACCCTGGTCCTGACCAGGTTGGATCTGAAGGAACGGTAGAGGATTTCTTGGCACTCTTCAGAGACCGGTTCAATCGAATCAAACAGATATACATGAGCCGAATTGACACACAGAATGCTGTATCACCACAGATTGCTAAACTAAGAAAAGACTCTGCAAAGCAGAGAAAAGCTATGACTAGGGAGGGCATGCGTACAGCACGTCGTACAACACAGACAGTGCTTGGAATTGTGAAGAACAGGAGTATATCTCAGTCACGAAATGTAATCATTGAACTTGAGGACGAAGAAGAATCGATAATTTGTATTATTCCAGCAACAAGAGAGGGTCTCAAAGGACAACAACTCTCCGAAAAGGCAAACTCACTACTTCTAGATGAAATAACGTGCATTTCTGGATTCGTTGATGAAAACGCGAGGATGATTGCTGATGACGTAATCTTTCCCGATATTCCTACAGCCCGAGAAGTGGGTCGAGCCAAACGGGATGTCTATGCCACCTTCATTTCAGATATCCACTGTGGCAGCAAGGAGTTTCTAGAGGATGAGTTTGACAAATTCATCGGATGGATGAATGGACGCGATGTTGATGAGGAGGACAAAGCCCTTGTGAAACAAATAAGGTACCTCTTCATTGCCGGTGACTTGGTTGATGGAATCAGCGTGTATCCGACACAGAGATACGATTTGGAGATTGAGAGTATCTACGATCAATATGATCTCTTTGCAAGTAAGCTGAACAAGCTTCCCGACCACATCAAGATTTTTTGTATCCCGGGGAATCACGACGCAAACAGACAAGCTCTCCCCAAACCTCCAATTTCTGAGGAATTCGCAAAACCACTATACAACCTCGGAAACCGTATCACTATGCTAGGTGATCCGAGTCAAGTGATTGTTGAGGGTGTGAATGTTCTATTGACCCATGGTGACAGCATGGATGACCTAGTGACAAGTATCCCAGGAGCTTCATATACAGAACCAGCAAGACCAATGAAAGAACTTCTCAAGAAACGTCACCTAGTGCCCATGTATGGTGGTAAAACAGAACTCGCTCCGCTTCACAGGGACTGGATGGTGATTGATACACCTCCCGATATCGTTCACTTCGGTCATTGTCATCACAATGCTGTAGACAACTATCGCGGTGTACAAATCATCAATTCTGGAACATTTCAGTCCCAAACCGATTTCATGCGCAAGCAGGGAATAGTACCAACTCCCGGTATTGTCACATTCCTGAATCTCAGAACTGGGGCACCTGATGTAAGATTCTTCTATGATATGTCTGGTATACATTAACTGAATATTATAAACTAGTCAAGAATCTCTTGGGCTGCCTTACTTAGACGGGTATCATCATCCAGGATGACCCCTATCTGTTTCTTGCTCACTGCCAGCTTAATCTTCTTGGTCCGTCCATAACGACCCTTTGAAATCACAGTGGTGTTGATTAATCCCAACATGTCCAGTTCAGATATTAAATCAGAAACCCGTCTTTGAGTAAGTGTATCTATTGAGAGTGACTTTGCTATCTCTGAGTAGATATTGTAACATTCACCTGTGAAAATATCTCGCTGGCCCTTACTGGCTAAGACATAAACTGCAAACAAAACCGCCTTAGATTGCATTGGAAGGGTCTTCACAGTTTCAGTAATGGTATCGCGTTCGATGACCTTCTGTGCTTCACGAACATGGTCTTGAGTGACTGCTTCATCACCTCTTCTTTCTGCGAGCTCACCTGCAGTTCTAAGGAGGTCGAGTGCTCTACGAGCGTCTCCATGTTCTTGAGCTGCTAACGCACCAACTAGGTTAATGACACCTTCATCTCCAATCGCGTTCTTGTTAAAAGCAAGCTCAACCCTTTGTTTCAAGATGCCCTTCAGTTCTACCGCATTATAGGGTGAGAAAATCACTTCCTCTTCTCCAAGGGTTGAGAGTACTCTTGGATCAAGCATCTCTTTGAATTTCAAATCATTACTAATCCCTATAATGGAGATTCTACTATTCTCCAGTTCTCCATTCATTCTTGTTAGTCCATAAAGAATATCATTTCCTTGACCCACATCACGCTTTAGCAAACTGTCAACTTCGTCTAGTACCACTGTGAGAATGTTCGCACTGGAGTCCAGCTTGTTTTTGAGAACTTCTCGAATCTCATCTGTAGGGAGCCCAGTGAATGGGACCTCAGACCCATCAGACATAGTTGCATCTATCTGGTCACATAATCGCTTCAAGACTCTATAGTTAGTTCCCACTATCCTGCAATTCACAAAAGCAGTCAAGGGTGCCGTAATCCCGCTCTCTTTTGCCTTGTTAACAAGCATATCAAGCACATATCTAGCCACCACCGTTTTTCCAGTGCCAGTCTTTCCATAACACAGAATATTGGAAGGGGGTGCCCCCCTCAGTGCTGGTCCCAAAATAGATCCAATTCTACTCATTTGGTCATCTCTATATGGAAGACTATCAGGTACATATGTAGGCCTTAGAGCTGTTCTATCTCTGAAAATGGCTTGGCCTTGCAAGAACTTGTCAAACAGTTTATCGAGCGGTTTCTCCATCTTGTCATCTACTCCTATCCTTACCTGCTATGAACAACACTACTGGGAAATAAACACTTCCATAAGAACTTGAGGCAAGTTCCAGTGGACTTCGACTGGAACCTATGGAGCACATGGAACTGATAAGAGTAGGTATTACCTGGGGCGGTTGTACGTACAAACAACATAATTCATCAGTGTTGTTTCTTGTTTTTCATCAACTATTACACCGAATTGGTGGAGTTCTTGCGTCTGAGAGATCTTGAAATCGCACTTGAATCAATACAACGATTAGGTGAGTACAGCGTGTCCCTAGAACAGTATCCGACTCCTGCCCCTATTGTTGCTTCAGTTCTCTATGCTGCAGAGATGGAACATAACGACATCACAAATAGGACAGTATTCGATTTAGGCTGTGGCGATGGAATTTTCGCAATAGGAGCTGCACTACTAGGCGCAAACAGGGCAATTGGAATTGATGTGCAAAGCAAAGCCTTAAAGGCGTCTCAAATGAACTCACGATTGCTCGGAATAGAAGACACCGTAGACTGGATTCTGGGGGATGTTTCCTCCTTGCAGCTATGTTGTCCAATAGATACAGTAGTAAGTAATCCCCCGTTCGGAGTAAAAAACAGGGGTGCTGATCTGAGATTCCTAAAAACGGCTATCTCTATTGCTGATGTAATATACAGCATGCACCTCGCTGGTGACAAGAACAGGGTCTTCCTGAGCAAAGAGATAGAGAAACTAGGTGCCACAGTGACACAGCTTGAAACATTTCAGTTTCCAATTGGTCGACTGTTCGAGTACCACAAGAAATCGAAACACTTGGTGGATGTAGATCTATATCGCATATGCGTTAAAGAGCGTGAATAGAATGGCAGATGTAAAGAGCGGCGATATTGTCGTACCAGGAGATCAACTATGCGTCATTGAAGAGTTGATGCCAAGTTTTGGTACATATGAGAAAGATGGTATTGTTTATGCCGCCTCACCTGGACAAGTTGACATGGACCTCAAGGAACGCAGCATCAGAGTGCTTTCTCCTGATGGTGGTATGAAATTAGCTCTTCCTGAAAAAGGCGACATAGTGATAGGTAAAGTCACACTTGTGTTTGATCAGCGTGCCGAAGTCAGAATAGCGAGAATCAACGACGAGGACTATCATAGTGGTCTTGTGGGTGAATTGCACATAAGCAATGTAACCCGGAGATATGTAAAAAGCATGCAAGATGTACTCAAACAGAACGACATAGTTCGTGCTGTAGCTCTTAATACACACGAGATTCCCGTAGGACTGACTCTAGTTGGTCCAGAGCTTGGAGTTTTGTTTGGAGTTTGTGTTAGATGTGGTAATGCCCTGACGCTCACAACCCACAATAACATGTTTTGTCTCCGATGCGAGAACCGAGAAACTCGCGAAGTTGCCAACGACTATGGACTGCGATTTGGACTCGAAGCAAGACCAGACTTGGCCCCCCGTAGACGTTCATATGACCGTCGACAGTATGACCGTGATGATCGAAGAGGTCATGGAGGCAGACGTTTCGATGGTCCCCGTGGCAGAGGTGGCGATAGACACGATAGAAGACCCGGGGGTCGACAAAGAGACAGTAGGAGGCGTTAGACGTGAAGCCAAGAACAATTGAATTTACTAAATTTGAAATCAAGTTTGAGATTGGCGGAGAGGGACATTCATTCCCAAATCTGCTTCGTAAGACACTCTTGGAAGAGTCTTCTGTAGAATTTGCTGGATACAGCATCGAACATCCTTTACTAGCTAGCCCAATCCTGACACTGAGAACAAAGAGACGTCAGTCTAATGTAGTCCTAAGAGAGGCTCTTGAGAAGATGCTTGCTAGAACAGAAGAGTTCCGTAAGAAGTTCAAACAAGCAGTGTCTGACCATAACGTTGACTAAACACTGCATTATGGTGACCTTTCCCATGTGGGAATCCTTTGTCCAACATGAAACTGTTGAAGAAATTATGAATGACAAAGGACTCGCAAAAGTGGGCGATGGTATAGTGAACTTATGTTACTCATTAGCAAAAACAAGAGTCCTTGGTCATGCTACTGGTGAAAAAGTCAGGGACAGCGTGCTCGCTCGAGCAATACGTGCAACCGATGTCTACAGACACATCTCCCGCAGAACAGACTCTGGTAAAGCAGCGGACGCGTATGAGGCAATTATTGCCTACCTGTGGATGAAAGGTTCGATTACTATCCAAGGAGCAACTGATGCTCTTGCTCGTACACTACACATAGACTCTAAGACCAGTAGAAAGAGAGAAGGAGCAATTGCAACTTTGTCATTCCAAAACCTTCTGGAACAACATATTGACTCATTGCCCTGATTCTGAAATGTTCGTTGTCGTAATGCTTAATTGAAATCTGAACGCTGCAACGGAGAAGTGAACAACTAATGGAATTCTGTGAAAAATGTGGTGCAATGATGGTACCAACCACAGAAGATGATGGTAAGAGAGTCCTGAAATGTCGAAGTTGTGGACACACTAAAGGCATTAAGGGAAGGCTAACGGTTTCCCAAAACCTAGAGAAGACGCCTCGTGATAAGATAATCGTGGTAGAAGATGACTCAATTCCGATGCCTGTGACGAAAGCATCATGTCCAAAGTGTGATAATACCGATGCCTATTACTGGACACTCCAGACAAGAAGGGGCGATGAGGGCGCCACAGAGTTCTACAGATGCACCAAATGCAAGCACACTTGGCGTAATTACGGCGGATGAATACAGGCCAAGCAAAGTTTGACTGACAGATTTATAGCCCTCGAGATATTGCACCCTAAGTGACCTATTGTTCAATCCATCCTACAATCCTGCATGGAGCAATCAACTTGACCGAAGAGAAAAGTTTCCCTCGTCGAAAGCCATCCAAACTCACCACAATACGCGATCTGTCACCAGATACTAGTGGTCCCGTTAGAATAATGGGAATTGTCGTAGATGTAAGTCCGGGGCTTGCAGTGGTCCAAGACATCTATGATGATGTAAAGAAAGCAGGTAAAATCCAAGTCAGTGTTGAACAAGCCCTCGAACTGAGTAAGAAATACCTATTCATTGGAGAAGTCACTGAAAAGACAACTGATGATGGGAAAGAACTCAGACTGAACGCCTTAATTGCCCATGATATCGACGCATTGGATATTGCGCTCTACAAGGAAGTTCAGGATTTAGAGGGAAAAGTGACTCGAACGGTGAGTGGATGAGAGATAAACCACGAGATTTGTCTATCATACCTATAAAGGGAACACCATTTCTATCGAGAAGTACACTTAAAATGTGAAATCCATTTTGAGAATCTTGTCCAAAGATAGACAGCGATATTGACTGCTCTGATGATATTCATCATCCGGGTTTGAAAAAGAAAGTCAGTTCGCATATCAATAGATGGTTGGAGATAACGGTATGTTTCACGCGACCCTCGACAGTACCAAGACATGGAAGCAGATTGTAGATGCTCTAGCGACTTTGCTCACAGAAGCACATTTTCGAGTATCGGAATCTGGGATATCGCTACGTCAACTCGACTCATCAAAGGCGGCAATGGTTGATCTAGCCCTTCCCTCTGGCATTTTTCAGGAGTATTCGTGCAAGGGCGAACATGACATTTGCCTGGGTATAGACGAACTCGTCAAGGTGAGTAAGAGAATGGCTGGAGATGAACATCTTGAGTTCAATCTTGACGAGTCAGAGAACTATTTTGAGATTAGTATGGTAGGACAGGCAAACAGAGTCTTCAAACTGAACCGCCTAACACCGCCTGATGAACAGACCAAGAAACCTGGGATCGAATTCGAAGTAAAGGCTGAGCTACTTTCTGACACATTCAAACAAACTATCAAGGACATTGGTGTAGTATCAAGTCATGTGAAGATTACAGCTGAACCAGAACAACTATCTTTCGCGGGAGAGGGTGATACTGGTCAAGCATCCGTTGCACTGTCAACCAAAGGCGATGCGCCAGCACTTTTCCAGCTTGAAGTATCGGGTAAATCGATGGCAATGTATGCTCTGAACTATTTATCAGAGATTTCAAAAGCAATTGGTAGCGACAGCCTAATGCTTCAGTTCACTTCTAATAAACCAATGATGCTGGAATTCTCAATAGCAGAGGCTGGAAGTATAAGCTTCGTTCTTGCACCACGCGTAGAACGCAGATAGAATAACAAGAGGTTCCGAACAGATTGGTGCCAATTGATGGAGTTCTAGTGCATGTCGAATCAGAATCAAGGTTTCACAAGCACGGTTTTGAAACTGCGATTCATGTTCCATGAACACTACAAATCAAACCCTGACCTCATTGACATCCCAGAGAAAGTGCATAACAGAGAGTTTGGAATTCAGAGCTGGGAATATAACTGGTTCTGCCCAAAGAGAAAAGGTCGCGATGAATCTGGTCGTGACATTACAACTGGATGTGGAGAATCAGGCACATCCTTTTCAAACGTCAAAGAGTGTCCAAAATGTGGATCAAGCGATATCCAGACAACAACATGGAGAAGACATGTCGGATATCTGAATCGAGATGAACTTGTACGAGATTTGGCTTCTGTTGCGCCGCATAGTGTATACCATTCAGCAGCATTTTACAGGGTCCCCGTTGCTCGTCACATGGATGAGAAAGAATGGTTTGGAGCTGAACTCGTTTTTGATATAGACGCAGATCATCTAGACTTGCCCTGTGCCAAGGACCATGATGCTTGGCGATGCAATGCTGAAGGTTGTCATAAAACAGGAACTGGCACTCATCCAGAGAACTGCCCAGACTGTGGTGGTAAGAGTTTCAGCACAAGGAAATGGGTATGTGAAAAATGTCTAGATGAAGCAAAGAAACAAACCGTGAAGCTCTACGACGATTTCATCATCAATGATTTTGGATTTAATCCAGAATCAGTCCAGCTCAATTATAGTGGTCACAGAGGATATCATGTGCGTGTTCGTGACCCAAGAGTCTACTCCCTCGATTCGAGTGGCAGAATTCAGATTGTACATTATATCATGGGTCTAGGTCTTAATACCGAGAAAGTGATAGTATCTCAAGGAAGAGTAAACAGAATCCTAGACCGGACCTTCCCAGGTTGGGCTGGCAAGATGGCCGATGCCATTGTTGAGTTTGTCAGAAACATCGACTCATATGAAGGTACAGAGAGATGGGTCAAACCGCTCAGAAAGGGAAAAGTAGCAGCTCTAGATGGACTACTTAGAAATCCTCCAATCCTGAATAAGGAAGCTAAAGACATTGGGTTGAAATCCTGGCAAGAAATAGCAGAAAAGGCAGCAGAGCTCTATGGCGGTGAGATAGACCGTCCTGTTACTCATGATGTCCATAGAGTAATTCGCCTTATTGGTAGTCTAAATGGTAAGACTGGGTTCTTAGTCAACCAAGTGACTAGAGATGAACTTGATGACTTTGACCCTTTTCAAGATGCCATTGTTTTTAATGAAGGAAAAATGAAGGTCAAGTTCCTGTACAAATCTCCAGGAGTTCCACGTTTCAGAATCGGTGATGAAACTTTTGGACCATATCATGGAGAGTCGGTAGAGCTACCAACTGCTGCGGCGACATTTGTATTATGCAAAGGAGTTGCTATCATTGAGTGATTTGGGATATGAAGACATCAAAACTGCATGGGAGAATGAAACTGAGAATGACAGTCTCCAAGATTTGGGCGACCTACGACTAAGCAAGATGATAGCCTATCTCTCCAAGGTGCGTCTATCATTGGCATCTACCGATGCTGAGAAACGGGTTCAGGCTGATATACTGACACAAGAAGCTCTCAATCTCGAATTCATGATCGAGGATTTATTGGTCCTTCGAAGACAGAAAATACTGAAGGCTGTTATCTCAGGACACCGACCAATAGGCGATATGATGCTTGCAGAGGAGGAACTATACAACAGAGCACAGCGAGCTCTTGATGGTCACACAGAGTTTGTCAAGGACTCCATTGCTGGTGCTAAACCAAAGAAGAAGCCTAGCGATACCAAATCCAAGGACTCACTCGCTTCAGACACAGTCGAGTTTGTGACCGTACGATTTCTACGCCCAATCAGTGATGCTTTCTTAGGCCTTGATGAAAAGACATATGGTCCGTTCAAGAAGGAGGATATTGCTATGATTCCTGCGGCTAATGCAAGAACTTGGTTGCGTGACGGTACGGTTGTCCGAATCGTTGCAGAGGGGGACCTCTCCGAATGAAAAAAGAGGACATAACTATCGAGATCACATCACTTCTTGAATTCATAGGTCAAACTCGTGATGAAATAGCCCAGGAACACGACAAATTCCAAATCGCACTAACTAACACTCTGAAACTTCTAGACGAGGGTAGCCCAATTTTGACAAAATTGAAGGGGAATGCTGAGGATCTCAAAGCATACCTCATCAGAACAAGTACAGAAACACGCCAGAGTTCATTAGATCCGTACGAAGACCTGAGAACTAGAATTGAAAGGATACGTGATATGGTTCAGGCTCTGTAGGATAGAAAGTCCTAAGAGCCCCTTGAACACTGCCAAAGTCATGCCACTGCACAGGAAATGGCTCTTCATTCTAGCTGCCCTAGTGAGCGTTTCGCTTGTAATTGTAGGCGGAATAATGTATCAAGAAATCCTCATGGAAACCCAGTGGAGTGTTATTGGTCCCATCGCCTATGTTTCTATAATCGTGCTTTGTATAATTGGTCTTCTTCGTCTGATATATACAAGAGGATTTCCTGAGTGAAAATTGTGTGTCTAACAACACCAGACCTTTTCGTCGTCGCTTCTGCAAACTTTTAATATAGGCTACAAAATCGCACAGCCAACTGGCGATAAGCCTAGACATTTATGTGGTGCGCACCCATGGCTGAAACAGAAGAACCAGCTGGTCCTCCAGCTACACTGATTGACCCTATCGAAATGTCAAAACTAGATTCCAAGTTTCGGGAAGAGATTCATAGCATGCCGAACGCTGAGGAACTCTCTGCTTGTTTTGCCTGCTCAACATGCACAGCAGCATGTCCTATCGCTAACATCTGGGAGTACAAGCCACACCAGTTGATTCGGATGATACTCCTAGGAATGCGTGATGAGGTTCTCTCTTCTAATGAGATTTGGTTGTGTCTTACGTGTTTCCAGTGTCAAGAACGATGTCCACAGAAAGTAAGAGTCACAGACATCTTCTTTGATTGTAAGAACCTGGCAGCTAAAGAAGGTAAAGTCCCACCGAATATTGTGGGTCTAGGAAAGGAACTGCTTGAGAAAGGCCAACTCTATACAGTGACAGCAGATTGGGAACGTGAAGATATGGGTCTCGAGCCAGATGTACCTGGATTGGCTGTTGATCCTGTGAAAGACATCTTGAAGGAAACCCAGACTGGAAAGCTTGTAGATGGAGGTGAGTGAAAGTGCCAGTGTATAATCTATACATGGGTTGTAGTGTACCCGCAAACTATCCTAACTATGAGGCAGCCATGATTAAGGTAGCAGAAGTCTATGATATCCAGCTAGAATACATGGAAGGTGTTGCCTGTTGTGGCAGTCCTAACCTTCGGGCTATTGACTACCTAGGCTGGCTTACAGTAAATGCGCGGACCTTGGCTATTGCAGAAAAGAACGGACATGACATTGTCACACCATGTAACGGGTGTTTTGGCTCTCTCAAGGATGTATACCACTTTCTCAAACATGATGCTGACTACAAAAAACAGGTCAATGCCACCCTGAAGAAAGAGGGTCTAGAATTCAAGGGCACAATCACACCCCGTCATTTTGTTGAGATTCTGTACACAGACATCGGTATTGAAGAACTAAAGAAGAAAATCACAAAACCACTAGATGGAGTGGGAATTGCAATACATTACGGTTGCCATCTCCTACGTCCTGTAGATGTGACAGAGTTCAGACCTGAATATCTGAACGAGTTGATTGAAGTCACTGGCGCATCAGTTGTGGAGTATCCACTATGGAAACAATGTTGCGGCGCCACAGTACTACCTGTGGACGAAAATCTAGGGATTCGACTCGCTCGTGACAAGTTGAAGTCAATGAAAGAGTCAGGTGCTGAGTTTGTGACAGTTGTGTGTCCAGCCTGTGGAAACCAGCTTGACCTACAACAATTGGGCCTAAAGGAATCATATGGGGAAGAATACGGACTACCAGTCCTTCTCTACCCTCAGATTCTAGGGTTAGCCCTTGGAATGGATGAAGACGAAATTGGCCTTGGAATGAATAGGGTTCCAGCAGACCCTATTATTGATCATTTGACCGGATGAGGTGTTTGAAAGTGTCGAATCCGGTCCTTATCATTGGAGCGGGCGTCGCAGGAATGACAGCTGCTGTTGAACTTGCAGACTCGGGAATCAAGACAATCCTTGTCGAACGCCAGGAAACTGTTGGAGGAAATGCCCTAGAACTCTACAAGGCCTTTCCAACCGATGACTGTTTCTATTGTTTCGAGGGGAACCGCTGGCGTCCTGGAATCAGAAAGTGTTTCTACAGGAGCGCGCTCACTGACCAACCCAATATTGAACTAAGAATGAACAGCGAAGTAGATGATATCTCAGGCACTCCAGGTCAGTTCACGGTGAAGCTCAAGGTGGGCCCAGAGTACGTCCATCCAAAGAAATGCACAATGTGTGGCCTTTGTCTTGAAAAGTCAGAGGCTTTCCGTTTAATCTCACCACAATGTCAACCTCAAGCTGTAGTCTATAATCCAGAAAAAGAAGATGATGGCGCTAAACAGGCTGAAGAAGAGTGTCCAACAAAGGCAATCAA
>Ga0209536_100004924_pt1 | contig 20997 bp, 20 predicted proteins | sample DeeMarSeWOR28_12_FD_187461 | JGI IMG/M metagenome (GOLD analysis project Ga0209536, IMG submission 187461) | Marine sediment microbial communities from White Oak River estuary, North Carolina - WOR-2-8_12 (SPAdes) (version 2) | ecosystem: Environmental > Aquatic > Marine > Intertidal zone >... | reverse complement strand
TCACTTTTATTATTGAAAACCGTCGTTTCACTCATATGTAATTGCCGGGTAATATGGTTTCAGCATACCTATAACGAAAGTCTTGGATTCTAATTTTTCATAAACAACCATTTTCCAAGAATTCTGTAGTTTACCTTGGCCCCATGCATAAGGATTCCTATCCTGTAGATCCTGCTTGCCAGCCAGGTTGTAAAGATGAAGCCCATGATGAGTAAGGACAGGGACAAGGCAATCTCCCAATATGGGACGCCAAAAGGTATCCGCATCATCATAATGACCGGGGAAAACAATGGGATCATGGATAGCCAGAAGGCCAGATCTCCATCGGGTTCCCGCAATATTGCCGTCAGGACAATAAGCGAAAATATCAGGGGTATAGTCACCGGAAGCTGGAATTGTTGTGCATCAGAATCGTTATCCACTGCAGAACCAATCGCGGCGAACAGTGATCCATACAGCAGGTATGCTCCAATGAAATACACCAAAAATGCCAGTGCCAAAAGTGTGAAATCGATCGACTCCAGGGAATTGAGCATATCGGTGACAAATTCATTGCCCTGGCTGTCCTGAATAACTTCTTCCTGACCCGCAGGAACCTGTAATCCGTCCGTACGGCTAATGTTAAAGTAGGAGCTTATTCCTGTGGTTATCAAAACACTCAGTACGAGCCAGATCAAATATTGGGTGAGACCTACCGCACCTACGCCAAGGATCTTACCCATCATAAGATGAAAGGGTTTTACAGAAGATACAATGACTTCTACGATCCTGCTGGATTTTTCCTCAATAACGCCGCGGAGTATCTGTATGCCATATACAAAGATGAAAAAGTAGATCATCAATGCGCTGATATACCCGATAATCGTAGCTATTCCGGCACTTCCTGCCTTTTCACCGGATTCTGTCATGTTGATCATATCGATATCGATATCCGTTTTCAGACTGTCAAGCGTGGCCTGATTGATGGAGGACATCTCCAGTTTTATTTCTTCGACCACACTTCTCATCGCCCATTCCAGGTCCTGTATCACCTCAATACTTGGATTTTTACCAGAGAAGAAGGTAATGCCTTCGGGATTATGCAGGTTGATGTTCGGGATATACAGAAGTCCATAACTATCACCATCCATTACCTCATTTTTTGCATTCAGCAGGTCTGCGTCAATGTATTTGAATTTCAGGGAGGAGGTTTCTGAAAACCGCTCCATGAAATATCCAGAGTCGTCGAGTATCTCTATCGTTTTCTGTTCAGTCTGTCGGGTTGAAAGCCATATTGGCACTATCCAGAGGCTTGCGATCAATAATGGGCCCACGATCGACATGATCAGAAAGGATTTTTTCCTGACCCTGGTGATGTATTCCCTCTGTATGATCAGAAAAATATTATGCATTGATTCCTTCGTTTACTTTGGCAATGAAAATATCATTCATGGTCGGGATCTTTTCCTGGAAAGCGTGGATTTCCACCTTATTTAAAAGTATGGAAAGAAGATCATTGGGCGACTTCCCATTAGAAATCCTGATTGTGGAACGGGTATGCCCTTCCTCAGTAGGATTCTGGTCCACAACTTCAAAATGCTCTGTATAGGAAGGCAGATCCCCTTCGTGGTCGACAATGAATGTATTGGTCCTGAATTGATGTTTTATATCCTTCTTGGTACCATTAAGTATCACATTGGATTTATTGATCAGGGCAATGTGGTCACACAGTTCTTCAACAGATTCCATCCTGTGCGTAGAGAATATTATGGTAGCCCCGTTTCTCTTTAACTCCAGGATCTCATCCTTGATAATATTCACATTGATGGGGTCAAATCCTGAAAATGGTTCATCCAGAATTATTAAACTCGGATTATGTATAATCGTAGCAATGAACTGGATCTTCTGTTGCATGCCTTTGGAAAGATCTTCAACCTTTTTATTTGACCAGTCCAGGATCTGGAATTTATTGAACCAGTGTTTGATTTTATCCAGCGCCTCGGTCCGCTTCAGACCTTTCAGTCGGGCCAGGTAGATCAGATGTTCGGCGACCTTCATTTTCTTATACAGGCCTCTCTCTTCCGGAAGATATCCCATTTTTCTGACATCTTCTTCCTTGATTTCCCTGTCCTCGAAGTAAACCTTACCGGTATCCGCAAAAATGATCTGTGTAATAATTCTGATGAGGGTGGTTTTGCCGGCACCATTTGGTCCCAGCAATCCAAAAATCGACTGTTTGGGCACTTTAATATTGATATCTTTTAATGCCCAGAAATCACCATAGCTTTTTGAAATATTATTTGTATTCAGGATGTTCAAGATGATGCCAATCAGACAATGTAATGTTCACTAAAAAGATTGCATAAATATAGGCAAAAAGAATAAAGCGGATTACTTATAATCCACAAATTTAATCTGTCCGACGACTACATCCAGATTGAAGGATAGTATATTGGGGGCATTTTCCTCGTATCCCCTGCTTATATATACATGTTTTGAATGTTTCTTGTATCCCTTTGGCAGTTTTACGTTGCATAAAGGTGAATTCTGGATATTGATGATCACGGGGATGGTATCGTCCTCAGGCAGGCCTATTATTAAGTTGCCGGCGCCCACACTCGCAAATACATTGCTCGGCTCTTCCAGGGTCCTGGAATAATCGACCAGTAAGGCGCCAAAGCCTACATCCGCGATAACTGTTCTGGCCCTGGCATAATTTATCTTATGAACGGATAGTGATCCCAGATCCACTTTTACTTTGAAGCTGTCCATTTGAACCAGGTTCGGTCTGTTTTCCATGTATTCAACAACCACTTCGGCACTACCCGATGAAATGTTCAGGTTCTCTATGGGCAGGTCGGAAAGATCCACATTGGCATCACCTACAGCATAATTCAACGAAAGGTTCATGTTCTTCTCACCGGACAGATACAAGTCCCAACGATTTTCTGTTTCTGTAGAGGAGCTGAAAAAACTTTTAGCCATGCTGGATGTTTCATTGCTGCCATTGTTGTCCAGGTTGATGATCAGATTCTGAACACGTTCAACCATCTCGATTTCTGAATGTATTTTAGGATTGGCGTCGTTGTTATAGCCAAATATGTTTACAAGGTTCGGGTTAACGGTAGGCTTTATACAACAGGAGTTGGAGGTAGCGGTAAGAACAATATTTACTTTGTCAAAGTTCTGGTTGTTTTCCAGCGTAAAGTATTTTTTCACCTGGCCTACTATACTTGTAAAAGTCAACACGTAAAAAATTAGCAACAAAATCACCCTCAACATACGCAAACATACGATAAAAGCTTCTTGTAGGTTGCATTTACCAAAAATATCATTGAAAATGTTGCTCTTCGTTTCTGGATTTTTTTAGAAGAATTCTTTCATTCTTTCAAAAAATCCTTTCTCATTTTTACCGGGATTTGGCTTGAAATTCTCGGATTCGCTCAGAGATTCCAATATTTGCCTTTCCTCACCGGTCAAATTCTTTGGAGTCCAGACGTTCACATAAATCAACTGGTCGCCCCGGCCGTAGCCATCTATATCCCTGATGCCTTTACCCCGCAATCTCAGTATTTTGCCACTCTGGGTTCCGGATTCCACCTTTATTTTGACTTTCCCGTCCAGTGTTGGTACTTCGTGGGAGGATCCCAGGGCTGCATTTATGAAGCTGATATGCAGGTCATATATTACATTGTTGCCATCTCTTTTTAACTGATCATTTTCTATTTCTTCGATGATTATCAGGAGATCTCCCGGATGTCCCCCTCCCGGTCCCATATTCCCTTTTCCGGACATGGACAACTGCATACCCTCTGACACTCCCGCCGGTATCTTGATAGAAATGACCTCTTCTTTATGTGTAAGGCCGGTGTTATCTACTCCTGCCGGTTTTTTGTCTATTGTTTTTCCGCTACCGTGGCAACTTGGACAGGTACTGGCTGATACCATTTGACCGAGCATTGTGTTTACAACCTTTCTAACCTGGCCTGTACCATTACAGGAAGGACAATTTCTGAAAGAGACTCCATCGGCAAGTACCAGTCTCTTTACCTTGATTTTTTTCTCCACGCCTTCGGCTATTTCATGGAGCGTCAATTTCAGTTTTATTCTAAGATTGCTTCCCCTTCGACCCTGCCTTCGGGCACCGCCTCCACCAAAAAAGCTTTCGAAGGCAGAACCTCCAAAAATATCTCCAAATTGTGAGAAGATGTCTTCCATGGACATGCCTCCTCCACCTCCAAAGCCACCGCCACGCATGCCTGAATGTCCGAAACGATCATATTGCGCTCTTTTGTCGGTATTGCTCAACACCTCGTAGGCTTCGGCAGCCTCCTTAAAATGTTCCTCGGCATCTTTGTCTCCAGGATTCTTGTCGGGATGATATTTGATGGCAATCTTCCTGTATGCTTTTTTTATATCATCCTGAGAAGCATTTTTATCAACTCCCAGTATTTCGTAATAATCTCTTTTTGCCATATTATTATGCTCCAGTTACTACTTTGGCAAATCTGATCACCTTGTCGTTCAGGTAATACCCCTTCTCGATTGTGTCAATTATTTTACCTTTAAATTTATCCTCTGGTGCCGGGATATGTGAAATTGCGTCGTGGAGTTCAGAATTGAAGTCATCGCCGGGATTTGTTTCCATATGTTTTAATCCCTTCTTTTCGGTAATATTCTTCAGCTTATTATAAATCAACTTAACGCCTTCCTTTACAGTGTCCTGGTCGTCATTGTCGTTTTCGTCGAAAGACTTTATCGCCCTTTCAAAATCATCAATTACCGGTAACAATTCAGTCATCAAGTCCTCGTTTGCCGTACCCACAAGATCCAGTTTTTCCTTGGCTGTTCTTCGCCGGAAATTATCAAATTCCGAATACAGTCTGAGATACTTGTCCTTAATCTCACCCAACTCGGCCTTGGTTTTGTTCAGCTCCTTATCCTTAGACCTTCCCCTGGGGCCAGTTTTAGGCGCAGGTTTTTTGCCCGTCTTTTTACTTGTTTCGGTTGTATCTTCAACCGTTTTATATTCTTCTGTCTTTTTTTCAGTCATCGTTACTTATAATCCATTTTTTGACATAGTTTACCCATGAAAACATGCAGGTTTTTATCAAACAACTATTAAGCCAACTCAAATACCATGACATTATGACATAACTCAGCTGTTCAGTTTTTGCCACAATGCATCTACCAGCGGGACAAGTCCTTCCTGCTTTACCGATGATATCAAATAGGATTCTATATCTTCCGGAAGCTCTTTTTTCAATTCCTCCTTCAGTTCCTCATCCAGCATGTCACATTTTGTAACGGCCAATATCCGGCTTTTGTCAAGCAGTTCCGGATTATATTTCCTGATCTCATTTAAAAGGATCTTGTATTCGTTACAAATGTCAGGGGAATCAGCAGGAATTAAAAAAAGAAGAACCGAGTTCCGTTCGATATGGCGGAGAAACCTGGTGCCCAATCCCTTACCCTCCGCTGCACCTTCAATGATCCCGGGTATGTCGGCCATTATAAAAGACCGGTAATCCCTGTAGGGGATCACTCCCAGATTGGGCACCAACGTTGTAAATGGGTAATCGGCGATCTTTGGCTTGGCTGCTGAAAGGACGGAAAGTAAGGTAGATTTACCCGCATTTGGGAATCCCACCAATCCTACATCAGCCAGAACCTTCAATTCCAGGATAACGGTCTGCTCCATACTGGATTCTCCCGTTTGGGCATACCGTGGACTTTGATTGGTGGCTGATTTAAAATGATCATTGCCCAGACCGCCTTTCCCCCCGGGGGTAATAACGGCCTCCTGACCGTCTTCAATAATTTCTGTAATGAAAGTATCCTCATCGGCATTTCTGGCTACAGTGCCTAAGGGGACTTCGAGGACCTCATCCTTCCCGTCGGCACCCTTCTTGAGATTGCCTGCACCTGGCATCCCGTTCCCGGCAATCACATGTTTCCGGTATTTTAGATGCAACAAGGTCCACAGCTGCTTATTGCCTTTGATGATAACATGACCTCCGCGTCCTCCATCGCCTCCATCGGGACCGCCCTTAGGAATGAACTTTTCCCGTCTGAAATGAGCTGATCCGGCCCCGCCGGCCCCCGATTTCGTGTATATTTTCACATAATCAATGAAATTAGCGGACATATTTTATCAATGAGGCAGTTTTTCAATTACCGCGGAAATGTCGTAAAAGATCTCATCAATCGAACCTACACCAACAATAGTATTTAATTTTCCCTGTTTTTCGTAGTATTCTGCCACCGGAAGTGTTTCCTGCTTGTATACCCTGATCCTGTTATTCACTTTAGCTATATCCTGATCGTCAGCTCTGCCCGAAAACTTTCCCCTCAACATGATCCTGTTTTTCAGCTCATGTTCATCCACGTCGAGCAGAATCATACCTGAAATTTCCTCTCCTGTTTTTTTCAGCAATTCATCCAGTGCCTTGGCCTGTTTGACCGTCCTCGGGAAACCATCAAATATAAATCCTTCGGAATTATTCTCTTCATTGATCTTGTGTTCCACCATTTTGATGACCACCTCATCAGGCACCAGATTGCCCTGATCCATATATTTTTGGGCCAGCTGGCCAAGTTCTGTTCCTTCACCAAGATGTTTCCTGAACAGTTCTCCTGTGGAAATGTGCGTCAAATTGAACTTTTCAATGATCAGCTCGCTCTGTGTACCCTTGCCTGCTCCCGGAGGACCAAATAATACTAAATTATACATACCATTAAAAAATTATTTTTGAATATAAACATCCTGCAGGTTTCTCCCATACCCTTCATAGTCCATACCATATCCGACAATAAATTCGTTTGGTATTGAAAATCCTACATACTTTATATCAAAATCCCCATTAAAGGATTCAGGTTTTAGAAAAAGTGTCGCTATTTCAATGGAGGCTGCACCCAGATCCTGCAGTGCTGCCCGGACATGTTGCAAAGTTAACCCGCTATCCATAATATCTTCAATAATTACGAGGTTTCTATTGAAAACATTATCATTTAGCCCTATAAGCTCTTTGACATTTCCGGTGCTGTTTACCTGAGCATAAGAAGAAAGTTTGACAAAAGAGATCTGCGAGTTCAGATTGATCTCCCGGTAGAGATCCGCCGCAAAAATAAAAGAACCGTTTAATATGGATAAAAAAAGTGGCTCCTTTCCCTGGTAATCGTTGTTGATGGTTTCAGCGATTTTTGCAACCTGCATACGTATTTCGTCATGTAAAATATAGGGTTTGAATTCCAGGTCAAGGATCTTCATATCATATGCATTTGGGAAGTCAAATATAGCGTTTAATGGCCGTTTTAGAAATCGCTCCCTCTATTTTTAACTTTCCGAAATTTTATACGCCATAATTTCAGGGCGTTTATTTTTTAGGTTATATTGAGTTAAATTAAGATTTACTGTTTTTTATATAACGACTTTAATACGTGGAATTGTTTCTGTTGTCAGCATTCAACTCGGTGGCCAATAATTTTGTGGCAGAATTACGGGATATAAATATTCAAGGGGATGGAATGCGGTTTCGAAAAAATATGGAGAGAATAGGTGAGATTTTAGCGTATGAGATATCCAAGGACCTGGAATATAAGAAAGTTGAGGTTAAAACCCCGCTGGGGGAATCAACCGTGTCAAAAATTCGGGAAGACCCCTATCTGATTACCATTATGAGGGCAGGCATACCCTTTTATCAGGGATTTCTTAACTATTTTGAAACCTCCGACAGCGGATTTATTGGAGCCTTCAGGTCTGATTATGACCAAAACAAACAATTTGATATCGATATGGGTTACATGGCCATTGGGGATATCCGTGGGAAGGAAATAATATTGATTGATCCAATGCTTGCAACCGGGAAATCGGTTATTAAAGCGGTAGACCAGATTGTACAGTACGGTATACCGAAAAAATTTCACATAGCCGCATTGATAGCCTCCCGGACGGGCTATGAATATGTCAGGGAAAACATGTCTGTTCCCGCCAAATTCTGGATCGCAGCGATGGATGACAAGCTGAATGACAACTCGTATATAGTGCCGGGTCTCGGGGATGCAGGGGATCTGAGTTATGGAAAAAAATCTTAATTTTGCCTTTGCTTTTTAGACCGTGATCATAAATATTCTCATATTATTTGCTGGGCTGGTTGTCCTAATCCTCGGTGGAGACTTCCTGATCAAGGGATCATCCAGATTTGCCTTGAAAATGAGGTTATCCCCTATGGTTGTAGGCTTGACAATGGTGGCATTTGGAACCTCCGCACCTGAATTGATAATCAGTGTCAAGGCAGCCATTTCCGGGAGTCCGGATCTGGCTATGGGGAATGTGATTGGGTCCAACATCTGTAATCTGGCTTTGATACTCGGCCTTACGGCCCTGATATCTCCAATATATGTTCGTAAGAACACCATCTGGATCGACTGGCCCATGACCATGGGCAGCTCATTGATGTTATATATTTTGGTGCGTGAAGGATTGGTAAATTCATATGAAGGGGTTGTGTTTATCGGGATACTTGTGCTTTACCTGTTTTTTGTAATCCGAAAGTCCAGAAAAGACCTCAGCGTGGCAAAAGATCTGCAGAGGGATTTCAATTTACCGGAATCGGATACTTCCTACCTTAAGGATTTTATGTTTGTAGCTTTAGGTTCATTGGGCTTGTATCTCGGGGCTGAATTATTCGTTGGGGGTGCACAGGATCTTGCCAGGAATATGGGAGTGGAAGAGCGAATCATAGGAATTACGGTAGTGGCACTCGGCACGAGTTTGCCTGAACTGGTGACCTCCACTGTGGCATCATTCAAAAAGGAGACTGACCTGGCACTTGGCAACCTGATGGGATCTAATATCTTTAACATCCTATCTATCCTGGGAATTACAAGCATCATCAAGGAGATAGAAGTTAATGATGTTATCCTCAATACGGACATCATCTGGATGTTGGGAATTACACTGATTATTCTCCCCATGATGTTATCGAAACGACAAATTGGACGAATTGAAGGAGCCATTCTGTTAATGATTTATATATATTACACGTATACCGTAGTATGGTAACTTTAAATCTGTCGGCAATAGGTAAATATATATCGGTTTATCTGGCCAGTATGTTCAAATTTATTGGAGGGCCAGCCATGGGCATGGCCTTTGGTTTGAGCTACTGGGAGACAGTGATGATGACCATAGCCGGGATGATGACCTCGGTTTTGATTATTTCCTTTTTCGGGCCAGGATTACGAAAATGGATTGACCGCATCTTTAGAAGAAACCGAAAATTATTCACCAAGCGCAACAGAAGGTTTGTCATCCTCTGGAAGAAATACGGACTTTTTGGTGTTTCATTCTTAACTCCTGTTGTGTTCTCTCCAGTGATTGGCACCTTGCTGGTGAATGCATTGGGTGGTTCTAAAAAGAAGATTATCACCTATATGCTGATAAGCGCCGTATTCTGGGCCTTCCTGATTACCAAGTTCTCCTATTTGATGCCCCAGTTGGTGCCCTGAGCAGGATTCACTACTTTACGTTTTTCAAATCATGTTTCATGATTCAGTTCATTCATATTTATCCTGACACAGTGATCAGATAATAGCAATAAGTTGTAATTTTGAAGAAAACGGTAAAGGAAGTGATGTACGAACATGCTAGTATAAAGGCCTTGGGCTATCTGGATCTACCCATTGAGGAAGGATTGGATCTGGCTGTTGAAATTGAAAAGCTGAAAGCAGAGAAAAACGCGATAATCCTCGGTCATTTTTATATCACCCCGGAATTACAGGATATATCGGATTATGTTGGCGACAGTCTGGGATTATCCCAGCAGGCTGAAAAAACCGATGCGGACATCATTGTGTTTTTGGGCGTGCATTTTATGGCCGAAACAGCTAAAATTCTGAATCCTTCAAAGAAGGTACTGATTCCTGACCTGAATGCTTCATGCTCGCTTGCCGAGTCTGCTCCTGCTGACGCTTTTGCCGCTTTCAAAAAGCAATATCCGGAGCACAAGGTAATCAGCTACATCAATTGCACAGCAGATATTAAGACCCTCTCTGATGTTATCTGCACTTCCTCCAATGCGGTGAAAATCGTCGAGAGTTTCGACAGGGAGGAGCTATTGATATTTGCCCCCGATAAAAACCTGGGCAATTATATCAATGGTTTGACCGGCAGGGATATGGTATTATGGGACGGGGCGTGTATGGTACATGAACAATACTCATTGGAGAAAATCCTTGACCTGAAAGAAAAATACCCGGATGCTAAATTTATCGCGCACCCCGAATGTGAAAAACCACTGTTAATCATTGCCGATTTCATAGGATCCACAACAGCCCTTCTAAACCATACCATTCAATCGGAAGACACGCGGTTCATCGTAGCCACAGAAAGCGGTATACTGCATCAAATGAAAAAATCTTCTCCTGGAAAGATATTTATGCCGGCTCCTTCAATTGATGCCACCTGTGGATGCAATGATTGTAGTTATATGAAATTGAATACACTTGAAAAATTATATTTGACTTTACAGTATGAACAGCCTGAAGTGATCCTTAAAAAGGAAGTCATGGATAGAGCCAGAATACCTATTGTCAGGATGCTGGAGATCTCTAAAAACCTTTAAAGCACCTTGAAAAGTTTTGATTCTGAATATTTGATCATTGGATCTGGAATTGCAGGGCTGAACCTTGCGCTTCATATGGCAGATTCCGGTCGTGTTCATGTAATTTCGAAAACCCAACTTGACGAAACCAATACCAATTACGCCCAGGGGGGGATCGCCTCCGTAACTACCAAATCGGATAGCTTTGAATCCCACATCGAAGACACTTTAACCGCTGGTGCAGGATTGTGCCATCAGGACGCTGTAAAGGTAATGGTAAATGAAGGCCCTGACCGCATTAGTGATCTTATCAACTGGGGTGTAGCCTTTTCCAGGTCGAAGGAAAGCTCAAACTATGAACTCGCCAGGGAAGGTGGCCATTCTGTCAGCCGGATTTTTCATGTTAAGGATTTCACAGGTGCAGAGATTCAGCGGGTACTGTTGCAAAGGGCTAGGGAACATCCGAACATTGAACTTTTCGAGGATTTCTATGCCATAGACCTCATCACTGACCACCATGTGTTGGGCAACCTTCAGGCCGCCTTCAATATCTGCTTTGGCGCGTATGTTTTCTCCAGGAAGGACAAGAAGGTGCACATTTTCCGGTCTGCCTATACCATTCTGGCCACCGGGGGAGGATCACGCGTGTATCAATATTCTACAAATCCCGAAACCTCCACAGGGGATGGCGTGGCTATGGCTTACCGGGCCGGGGTCAGGATTGCCAATATGGAATTTGTTCAGTTCCACCCAACTGCTTTGTATGAACCAGGACACCGTTTGTTCCTTATTTCAGAAGCGTTGCGTGGATTTGGAGGGATAGTAAAAAACCTGGATGGGGAAGCCTTTGTCAGGAAATATGATGAAAGAGGTGAACTGGCACCCAGGGATATTGTATCGAGGGCCATCGATTCGGAAATGAAAATGAGAAGGGAAGATCACGTATGGCTTGATATGACGCATTTGGATAATGACCAGGTAAAACAGAGGTTTCCCAAGATCTACGAATATTGTCTGAATGAAATCAAGGTGGACATTTCGAAAGATCCTATTCCGGTTGTGCCGGCTGCGCATTATCTATGTGGAGGAATCATGACCTCTTTGGACGGACAGACTTCCATGCAAAACCTGTTCGCTTGTGGAGAGACTGCCCATACTGGTGTGCACGGGGCCAACAGGCTGGCCAGTAACAGTCTGCTTGAAGCCCTGGTATTCAGCTATCGTATCTCCAGGAAATTAAAAACCAAGAACAAAAAGGATTTTGAAGATGTTATCATTCCAGAGTGGGACGAAACGGGGGTGCTGAACATGGATGAATGGTTCCTTATAAAGCATAATCTTCAGCAGATCCAAAGCCTGATGTGGAATTATGTCGGCATCGTGCGTTCAAAACAAACGCTTCAACGGGCATACAGAAGGATCAACCTGATCTATGAGGAAACTGAAAACTATTACCAGCGAACAAAAATATCCTCCGATCTTCTTGAATTAAGGAATATGGCGGCGATAGCCTATATGATTATATTGTCTGCGCTTCGCAGGAATGAAAGCAGGGGTTGTCATTACATGGAAGATTTTCCTGAATCAAAAGACAGGTTTCTGAAAGATACAATAATCTGATCTGAGGCAAAATTCATGATTGCTGACTGAAACACGACACAGTGAGCATCCCTCAAAATATTGAAATTACGACGTTTGCCAGGGGGAAGTAGTATTTCTTCCTGCTAATTAACAATTAAAAAATATCCAAAATTCACGATGAAGACTCGTAAAGTATTCCTCTGGGTTGCCATATCCATTGTAGTGGTGATCAGTATTGCTTTAATAGCCCTGCCGGGCATTGTAAAAAGATATGCCGTAAAGCATAGCAAAGAACTGGTCGGCAGGCAAATTGAGATGCAGAAGTTAAAGTTGAATTACTTTACGGGTCGGATTCAAGTAATTGATTTTGCGATGTATGAAGCCGATGAGGAAAACATCTTTGTTTCTTTTGATACCTTAATCGTAGACCTGAAACCCTACCAGTTCTTTATTGATGAATTCATTCTTGAAGGATTGTATCTGCAGGGGTTAAAAGTTAATATCGTGCAAACGGATACCACGTTTAATTTTGACGACCTTGTGGAATTTCATGCAAGTACGCAGGATACAGCTCAAGCATCTTCAGCTGAAGAAGAGACTTTTCAGTATCATTTCTCAAACCTTGAATTAAAGGGTGCAGAGTTCGATTTTGATGACAGGAACGTAAATAAAATCACACGCCTTAAGGAAATATCTTTTTTCATTCCATATATTGGCTGGAATCAGGAAGATAAAAGTGAAGCAGGGCTCAGGTTCTCTTTTGAGGATGAAGGATACTTTGAATCAACCCTGCAGGTCGATCCAAATCAGGGAGAATATGAAGCACATGTCACCATAAACAACCTTTTGCTGGATTCATTCAGCGAGTATGCCGCATCGAATTTAAAAATCAGCAATATAAATGGTTTCTTAAATTCTGAAATCACAATAGCAGGAAACATCAACGAGGTAGAAAGTTCACTGGTTTCAGGGTCCATAGAATTGTTGGATTTCGACATGGAAGATTTGCAGGGCAGAAAATTCCTTGGTGTAAAAAAGCTGGATTGTTACATCGGGGAAATTGACGTCTATAACAATTCATTTATCATTGATTCACTTTCTTTCTTCCAGCCTTATGTGTATTTCGAGCTGGATTCCAACACCAATAATTTCAATGAGATATTTAGTACTAACCTTAGTTCTGAAGATTCTTTAAGCGAAGAACAAAGTATCCCGCAGGATATAGACACGGTGGAGCAGAATACCCTCCTGTATGCCATTAACAACTTAGAGATACAGCAGGGTGTAATAGACTATACGGATAACCTTACAGGCACACCATTCAATTATAATTTGAGTGAGGTGACTCTGAATACGGACAGTATCAGAAGCACATCGGAATGGATAAACCTGTATACCCAGATGCTACTGAACAAACGCGGAAAATTAGTCGCAGAAATAGGCTTGAATCCGGCAGATCCCATGAATATCGATCTGGAATATGTAATTACTGATTTTCAATTAAGCGATCTGAACATATATTCCCGCCATTACATGGGATTCCCGATTGTATACGGGGAAATGTATTATAAATCAAGTACAAAAATAAAAGATGGTCAATTGGAGAGCGAAAACAGACTGGTGATTGAGCATGCAGAGTTGGGTTCCAAATCCGGAGGATTGTACGATCTTCCCTTAAAATTCGCACTCTTCCTTTTAAAGGATAGAGATGGAGTCATTGATCTAGATATACCTGTTCGCGGTGACCTGAAGGACCCTCAGGTAAGTATCGGTAAAATCGTATGGAATACATTGAAGAATTTGATCGTGAAAGTAGCCGCTGCCCCGTTTGATTTTCTGGCCGGGCTCATAAGTGTCGATCCTAAAGATATTCAGGCCATCGAATATGCATATGGCGACACGACTCTAACCGAAAAAATAGCAAAGCAGCTGGATATCCTGCTTGAACTCGAGCAGAAAAAGAAGGGGCTGGATATTGAACTGGTGTACTTTAATGATGTTGAAAAGGAAAAGGACCAGTTAGCCATAGACTCCGTGGGTAAAATGTTTAGTATGCAATCAGGAAAAGAATTTAAGTTGGATGATCCGGATTTCGAAAACTTTCTCGCTCAGGAGACTGGTTCAGATTCCCTGGATATCCATAAAGCGAGCCGAATGATTGTTAGTGAGCAAGCTATGGATACCGTAATTCATAGATATGCCCTGACGCGCAGACAAAATCTCGAGCGATATTTGACATCGAAGAATGATAGTACACAAATCAGGTTTCTAGTTTCCAATCCCGATTCGCCAAAAAATATTGGTGTTCCACCAACATTTGAGGTTAAATATTCTATGAAAGAGACAGAAATCGAAAACAGGTAAAAGGGATTTATACATTGTGATTGTTGGTATAAAATCCGATTGTATCAGCTGATACGGCTCCAGTTCACGGCATCTTTCCTGATGGTAGCTAAATGATTCTTAATATTCTTATTTTCTGTTTTTTCCAATTCCGGATCTTTTTCAAGAAGGGTTTTTGCAGCATCTCTTGCTACCTGGAGGATCTTGCCATCCTTTGCAATATCTGCTATCATCAGGTCCAGCACCCCGCTTTGCTGTGTGCCCATCAGGTCGCCCGGGCCTCTTAGGCTGAGATCCGTATTGGCTATCTCGAATCCATTGTTTGTCTTTACCATAGCTTCCAATCGAATCCGCGCGTCGCTGCTCAGTTTATCATGGCACATCAATACACAATAGGATTGTTCAGCTCCCCTGCCTACTCTTCCGCGCAATTGATGCAGTTGTGCCAGGCCAAATCTTTCCGCATTTTCAATGACCATTACCGAGGCATTCGGAATATCTACTCCTACCTCTATTACCGTTGTAGCAACCATTATTTGAGTCTCATGACGCACGAACCGTTTCATCTCATAATCCTTGTCGGAAGATTTCATTTTTCCGTGGACAATGCTCAACTGGTATTCGGGGAAGGCCCTTGAGAGGCTTTCATAACCATCCATTAGGTGTTTCAGGTCGAGTTTTTCCGACTCCGCGATCAATGGGTAGACTATGTATACCTGTCGGCCGGCCTGTACCTGCTTCCGGATAAATCCAAATACTTTCAGCCGGTTGTTGTCGAATTGCAGAATGGTCTTTATGGGTTTTCTTCCTGCAGGCATCTCATCAATGACAGATACATCCAGGTCTCCATACAAGGTCATCGCCAGGGTTCGTGGAATTGGGGTGGCAGTCATAACCAATACGTGCGGAAAGGTGTTTTTATTTTTTTTCCAGAGCTTCGCACGCTGCGCTACCCCGAAGCGATGCTGTTCATCAACGATCGCCAGTCCAAGGTTATGAAATTTCACTTTGTCTTCGATCAGGGCGTGGGTTCCCACAATGATGTGGATGTTGCCTTCTGCAAGATCTTTAAAAATAGTATCCCTCAGTGATTTTTTGGTAGAACCGGTAAGGATGGCAATATTTAGATTCAGCTTGTCGGCATATTTTTTAAGTCCATTATAATGCTGCTCGGTAAGTATTTCCGTGGGGGCCATCATCACGGCCTGGGCCTGGTTATCTATGGCCAGCAGCATGGATAGAAAAGCGACAATTGTTTTGCCGGATCCCACATCACCCTGGAGTAACCTGTTCATCTGGTGCCCCGTCTTCATATCGGTAAATATCTCACGTATCACCTTCTTTTGCGCCTCGGTTAACTCGAATGGAAGATGTTTGTGATAGAATTCATTCAGGAGGGCTGTTTTTGGGAATACCTGGCCTTTAAAACGGTTATAGCGGGCAAGCTTAAGTTTCAGGAGCCTGAATTGCACATAAAAAAATTCTTCAAACTTCAAACGGAATTGAGCTCCAGACAGTGACTTGGTATCGGGAGGAAAGTGTATATTCCGGTAGGCTTCGTCCCTTTTCATCAATCTATGTTCAGCCAATAAATTGTCGGGTAAAGTTTCCCTGATATGGGGCTGCGCTTTACCGATCAATTCTTTTTGAAGCCTGGAGATTGTCTTGCTGTCAACATACTTCGCCTTTAGTTTCTCGGTGGTGGGATAAACGGGCTGCAATGTCAGCCCGGCCTCTTTTTTTTCATTGTAGAAGTCCAATTCAGGGTGCCCGATGTATAATCTGCCGCTGAAAAGATTGGGTTTACCAAAAACAAGGTATTCTATATCCGGCTGGAGTTTTTTGATGATCCACTTTGCTCCCTGGAACCATATAAGATCAATTTCACCTGAGTCATCATAAAAATGCGCAGTAAGTCGCTGTTTGTACGGTTTTCCACTGAGTTCATAGTTTCTGATGAATCCCCTGATCTGCACATAAGGCATGGAGGCATTTAACGCTTTGATTTTATGGATCTTCGATCTATCCTCATACCGGAAAGGAAAGTGTTGTATGAGGTCACCAAATGTGAAGATATTAAGTTCATTGTTGAGCAGTGCGGCTCTTTGTGGGCCCACCCCCTTGAGAAATTCGATTTTGGTATCAAAAAAACCAGCCATGATTACCCTGTCAGTGCAAAATAATCAATTATTTCTCCATTGCAAGGTGTTGAGAAGGTGAATTATATCTCTTTTTATATACTGAATGGCTGGAGCCAGTGAATCATTTTGGGTCGCGGTTTTGAAATACAGTGCACCACGAAGAAAATGCCTGGAGGAATCGGTGGTTACAAACTGGATCTGGGTTGGCACCTCGCCACTTATCTCAGCAACTGATGCGGTATAACCATTCCTGGTCTGCATTATGATCTCATCAATTGCATAGGCCTTAATTTGATGTTGAGACGTCAGCCGGTAGGCATCGCTGAAATACTCCTTCATCAATTCTTCTTTTCCATACATGGGCTTGTAGGTAATCTGGATATCAGCTTGCAGGGTATCATACACCAGGTCTATCCAGTATCTTTCCTGGGTGATATCTTCCACGGAAGCATATTGTTCCTTCACCTTATTCATATACGTCCACGTGGTATCGGTATTCAGTCTTGCCAATCTCGAAATTTCAAAATGGTAAGGTAATGTATCCGGAATGCCAACGTATTCATGATCGGGAAGTTCTATTCTGTTATACCCCTTGGGTTTAGGCATATAATCTGATGTACAGCCTGTAAAAGACAGGATTACCACAATGATAATTGTTTTCAGGAAGGCTAAGGATGTACTATTATTTGGCATTTGATTTTACAAAGATCCTGATTCTTTTAATTCGACGGTTATCGACCGCCACCACCGTGAATACCAGGTCGTTGAATTCAATTTTCTCGCCAACGCGGGGAATTTTAGAACTCAATTCCAGCAATAATCCTGCAAGGGATTCACTTTCACCTTTGACCTCATCAAAAACTGATGGATCTTTACCTATGATCTTACAGAAGTCGTTCAGGGAAGTCCTTCCTTCGAAAACATAGGTGTTCTCATCCAGTTTATTGTACGCGATTTCATCCACGTCGAATTCATCACGTATTTCACCGACGATTTCTTCTATTATGTCCTCGAGTGTTATCAATCCGGAAGTCCCTCCATATTCATCAACAACGATGGATATGTGCACCCGTTTTTCCTGAAAATCCTTTAGAAGGCTATCTATTTTCTTGTTTTCCGGGACGAAATATCCGGGCCTGAGTAAAGGCTGCCATTTGAAATTTTCATCGCGGTCGAGATAGGGCAGCAGGTCTTTGATATACAGGATGCCCTCGATCTTGTCTATTGTTTCACGGAATATGGGAATCCGTGAAAAGCCACATTTGTTGATTTTGTCCATCAACTCATGAAAATCCAGATCAATATCAAATGCAGTTATTTCAAGCCGCGATTTCATGACCTGCTTTACAGAAAGAGTACCGAAATTGACAATTCCTTTCAATATTTCCTTTTCTTCTTCTGTGGCCTCTCCTTCCGCTGAAATTTCCAGGGCCTTGTGAATTTCCTCTTTTGAAATATCGTAATTCTTCAGTTCTATCCTTTTTTCGACAACCTTACTGAAGGATAGCAAGGCCCAGGACAGCGGGCTGAACAATGATTCTGCCAGGCTCATTAGCCATGAGGTTTTTTTTGCAAACGCGACATTGTTCGAGTTCGCATACACCTTGGGAATAATTTCCCCAAAGAAAACAATCGCGAATGTGGTGATAACAGTTAAAACCAAGATGATAATGCCCGTCAGGGTGGTTGTTCCAAAAATCCTCCAGGTAAGAAATGTGGCCAGGGTTACGAATCCCACGTTGATGAAGTTATTAAATATCAAAATGGTGGCCAGCAGTTTTTGAGGATTCCTGATCAGGTTGTAAATCCTTTGTTCCTCCTTATCATTACTCCTCCGGATTGAGTTGATCTGGTTTTTGGATAATGAAAAAAAGGCCACTTCGGATCCGGAGACCAGTGCCGACAAGACCAGCAACAAGCCCAGGATAATGCCACTAACTATATAAAATGACGTTAAACTTCCGGATAACAAAATGAACAGGAAACAACAATGATAAGGGTCGTCCAAGGCCGTAAAGATTAATATTTAAAATGGAAGATCATCGGTTTCGTCTGGCAGGTCGATTGGCTCTGCCGGTGGTGAGGAAGTCTGACTGGAAGGCTCGTAAGTTGCTTCGCTAGTTGATGTCCTGCCACCCAGCATGGTCATATTTTGTCCTACAATTTCAGTACTGTATTTGGTGATACCATCTTTATCCTGGTATGATCTGGTTTGTAATTTTCCTTCGATATATACCTGATTTCCTTTTCGCAGGTACTTTTCAGCAATTTCAGCCAGGCCCCTCCAAAGAACGATATTATGCCATTCGGTCTGATCTACGCGCTGACCTGTATTTCTGTCATTGTAAGATTCCGTGGTCGCCAAAGAGAACCGGGCCACTTTTACCCCGCTTTCGAGTGACCTGATTTCAGGATCCCTTCCCAGATTTCCAACTAAAATAACCTTGTTTACGCCTGCCATAATACTTTCTTTTTACTGGTTGATCTTAAACTGAAATCAAAAATAATTAAAATATTTCTTCCTTCAAATATTTATTAATTAATACCGGTTTAGGCAGATTATCTATCTGCTCTAATGGATAAAAATCTCCATCATCCTGAATATCCCCCCATACTTTCTGCTTTGGATCCTTACAGCGGACAAGAAAGAACTTAGCCTGAATTACCTGATGGGTCAGCAGATGTTTATATTCCTTCACGTGCACAAGCTTCCAGGTGCTCGGATCATTCACTCCGTTCAATTTCTGAATACCCGGGATGTCATGAAGTTTAGAGATTTCATTGGGCGACTCAAGGAGGTAAAAATCAAAAAGGCCTTTCCAGATATCGTTCTTTATTCTTTTCTTCATGTAAATCCCCGTTTGGTTTTTCATGACCAGATAGTTAAAGTGTCTGATCGTCTTTTTGATTTTCATTCTTTTGACGGGCCGATCGGCCTGATTCTTTTTCGAGAAAGACAGGCATTTCGAATTAAGCACACATTCTGCACATAGCGGATTTTTAGGTACACATACCAGGGCCCCGAATTCCATTATAGCCTGATTAAAACTCCCCGGATCAATGTCCGGGATCATCCCTGCGGCAATATCCATAAAAATTTTACGGCTTTTAGCCGTATCGATTGCTTCGCCGATGTCAAACAATCTGGAAATTACGCGGTACACATTACCATCCAGGACCGGGACCTTCTGGCCGAAGGATATTGATGCGATGGCCGCAGCGGTATACGAACCGACGCCAGGGAGTTCCTGGAGTTGTTCGTATTGCGCCGGAAACCTCCCTCCATAATGTGACACAATGGTCTTCGCGCATTTATGTAAATTTCGTGCACGGGTATAGTATCCCAATCCCTGCCATTCCAGCAGTACCTCCTTCTCCTCCGCCTCAGCAAGTGCATAGACCGTAGGAAATTTTTCAAGAAAGCCAATGTAATAGGGAAGGCCCTGACTGACTCTCGTCTGTTGCAGCATCACTTCCGAAAGCCATATTTTATAGGGATCCCTGGTTTGTCTCCAGGGTAATTCCCGTTTGTTTTGTGCATACCAGTTTGCCAGGTATATACCGTAATCTGTTAATTCCAAAGTGATTATTGATCGGTTTATAAATGTAAAAATACATATCTGTCAATTTTGTTTGTATTTTATTTTCATTATAACCTGTGAGGATATATTTTTGTGCACCAAAATATTTGGTTATTAAGTATTTACAGATTTTTATAAACAATTAGGATCGTGACAAAAGCTGAGATTATTTCAAAAATTTCTGATCAAACAGGCATCGATAAAGCAGATGTTCAAGTGACTGTGGAAGCACTTTTCAGTGTGGTTAAGCAATCGATGGCTGAAGGTGAGAATATATATGTAAGAGGATTTGGTAGTTTTGTTAATAAAAAAAGAGCCCGGAAAGTAGCCAGGAATATATCCAAGAATACCGCTATCATAATAGACGAGCATTTCGTACCTAGTTTTAAACCTTCCAAAGTCTTTATTGAGAAAATTAAGAAGAGCGATAAAGTCAAAAGAAGTAATTCTTAACCTTCGGGGAAAACCGATCTGAGGGGAGATGCAAAAGCACAGGGTTTTACTCATACTGGTATCATTAATACTTATCATTGCACTTTACTTCCTTCCAAGGATAGTCGTAGATAATGAAAAGGACATGCAAATCGGAGCTGAAAAATCCGAGGAGGCAGTTGTCGATGATGACGGGGATGTGAACAATGACATTATGAACCTGCATTCTGCAGAAATCCCGGATGAGGATCAATCCAGGATAGAAGACCTCAGGAAGGGGATGAACGCAGAGGAAGAACAAAGACTGGTTCTGGCAGATTCATTAGCGAACCTCTT
>Ga0209536_100004923_pt1 | contig 21001 bp, 13 predicted proteins | sample DeeMarSeWOR28_12_FD_187461 | JGI IMG/M metagenome (GOLD analysis project Ga0209536, IMG submission 187461) | Marine sediment microbial communities from White Oak River estuary, North Carolina - WOR-2-8_12 (SPAdes) (version 2) | ecosystem: Environmental > Aquatic > Marine > Intertidal zone >... | reverse complement strand
CCCCCTCCTCAGCCGGCTTTTCATACTTGAGACCCAGCCTCTCAGACAGCACCTGAGCGACGTTCGAATGCTCCGCGATGGCATCTCCAGCACGGCTGTAGATGGACCGGAGAACCTCGTTGAACGTGGCATCGTTGAGGGTGAACAGATCCCGCTCCAACTTCTCCTTGGTGGCCACAGGATCGATGTTCAGGAGGTCCAGGATGATGTCGATGTCGATGGATCCCTTCTGGTACAGGTTGAACAATGCGTCAAAGGTGTCCGCGTTGTCCCGCAACGCCAGGCGAGTGAAGCTCAGCCTCGGGTAAACCACTACCTCATAGCCATCTTCATCCTCCTCGACGAACCCCATTCGGGCGCACATCGGCTTGAACAGGTAGTCCTCCACGAAGTCCTGGAGTACCTCCCGTAGCAGCATGTACCGAGTGTTGATGACCTCCAAGTGGATGCGGTCGCCGGAGTAGCTCGACTCACCTGACAGGAGACTCTCGGTGACGCCCAGTCCAGCGTACAGCTGACGGTCCGTCAGGTCATACTCACTAGACAGGTCGAGAAGCCGCTGGTCCGCCCCCATCTCCTCCCAGTTGACCTGGAAGTTGGTGATGATGCTGTAGTCGGGGTCCATGAGAGCAAGGTCAACCTGCTCCCTCAGCTCCTCTACCTGGTCCGCACTCAGCTTCTCACCATAGATGAGTCTGAATGGGGTCATGTGCCGGCTGGCGATGCTTGTCTGTGCTTGTCTCAACTTATCTCTGTACACAAGCACACGCAAACAGTTGTGCGAAACCACCCCTCCGGTGACGTGTGAATGGTCCTCTGACACATCGAACGAGTGGACCAAACCCTTATAGGCCAAGGGTTTGACGGATTTCACCCTTCTGCACAGCCAACCGTCTCGGAACAATGGCTTCCACGTATAAGTCTGTGGTGAAATATCCAACGATGGTTCTTTTGCCGAACCAGAAACCCACCGTTTGACATCATCCGAACGATAACAGCCGATGTTGTAGTAGGTCTTGGACTCATAGGTGTAGGTCTTGGTCTGAACCCCTCGTTTGGTGCCCCAAACCCTTGTCCACTCCTTGGGGCATGCCTCAACAGCACGAACATTGGTGTGAAGGCCTACCCGGTTGCAAACCAGATGGATCTGGTCAATGAGTCTACGATTGTCCAGCACAATGGACACCCCAGGCGCCCGTCCGTGACCCCAATGGACATGCCCGTCTGTATCGGACAAACCTCGCAGAAGCCATAGGAGGAGATTTTCGGGCAAGCCAAACACCCACTCAGGGAGACGTTTGCCACTGGCCCCATGACCGAACTCCTCCATGAACCAACGAGCCAGGAGGGAATCCTCAATACGAAGGTTGTCCTTTCCTGTTTCGCTCCCTTTCAGAGAACCCCGGCACACTTCCGCCGTGGGGAATACCCGTCCAACGACCTCAACAACCCGGTCACGTACCTCGGGGTATTCCTCATGTAGAGACCAGGCGATGCTGTGCGTCCCCAAACCGTAATCCTGCGACCAGACACAGCCATCCCCTAACCAAGTGCCCAGAAGATAGCACAAGTCCTTGTCAATTTTGATCTGGGTGGTAGTGGACTCACGGGTCAACACCCCGACCGCCCCTGGCACATCCAACTCGGGGGACAAAGGCCACCAAGTTGTGACCTTGCCCCGGCCTCGACCCAAGTACCGACTTTCAGTCCGCAGCCCCAGCTCCTTTCGGAACTTGTGTGCGTAGTTCCGCACTTCATTGGTCGTCAAGCCGGTGACAGCTGTGATTGTCCGGTAAGTGGCCTCCGTAGGCTCCTTGAGCCCCTGTAACCAGGACAAAAGCTTCCGCATCTTCGGGATGGCCTTGGCGGCCCCCTGGTTATCTCCCTCGTACTCGAAGGTCACCGTAAGGGTACCATCAACCGAATCTGCCTCCACGACCCTCAAATCTCGGGCCTTGTCGGCCCGACCCTTCTTGGTGTGGGCTACCGAGACTGTCTGGTCTCTCCACCAATCCTCCAAATCAATGACCTCGGGGTGTCCTTGCTTGGGCACCACATGGGCCTCCCTCAACAGGTCCCCCTCTCTGGTGTGCTGGGCCTCAATCCAGTGTTCGGTGCCGTCCTCTTGTACTCGGAGGACTTCATGGTCACCAGTCAGGGCCAGCGGCCTTGGCAGCCCCTCGATGTCCAGCACCACGACCTTCTCGTCCACAGGCCGACTACCAACCCCTGTTACGGGCTTGAATCGCCCCTTGTGAGTGAGGGCCAAGTCCCCGGCAACCACCTCCTCCACGGGAATCTGTTGGATGACCCCCTCCCGCTTGACCCACATGGGGGTCCCAGGCAGGAGGCACCTCTGGAGGATGGACTTGCCTCGGGGCTCGTACTGGCTCTTCTTGCGGGCCATGTAGTAGACAAAGCTGCCAGCCTCAGGATCCGTATTCAGAGGTATGTTGGTCCCGGCCCTGATGGCATTCGTCACCTCCAGGGGCATGGAATCAACAATCCGCTGCGCCTGTGGATCTCCCTGGTCAGCCTTCTCTACAATGGCCCTGTCTTTTGAGTCTGGTACCAGCTCGATGAGCTTCTCATCTGTGAAAGGGAAGCTCTCCATGTGAATCTGTTCAGGAGGCAGAACCCGAAGGGCCGTCCATCCCGGGTAGTTCTCCTTGAGCCACTTGACAGCTCTTTCCTCCGCATCCTCCCGTTCGTTCCACTCCTCGACCACCTCCCCATCCGCGGTGATCTCACGATAAGGATCGTGCGTGATCTCCTGTGGCATGTCTGGGGACGTGTCCTCGGCGAAAATGAAAGCTTCCCCCAGCAGGGCATAGTCGTGAACGATCTCGATGAGACGATGCAGGAGCTTGACCTTGCGGTCCCAACGCTTGCAGAACCGCAGGGCCCTTTCCGCCATCTTGCGGTCCTTGGCCTCTGGCATGCGGAGCCGGAGCTTGGACAAGGGAAGCTCCGTGTGCAGGTCAATGGCCTGGCCCACGAAAGGGTCATTCTCGTAGAAAAACCTGTAGTAGTTCCTCTGTTCGTCTAGGCTTTGGGGCAGCTCAAGGAAATCGGTTGACAACTCTGGCGAGTAGAAATTGCCACCAGTGCCTAGAGCGCTCCCCCCCATGGAGGCCATGCCTCCCCCGGAACAAGCCGCCGCCCTGGCCATAGAACCAGTTTTCATCCTCAGGGCCGTGGTGACAATCTTGTCTGGCTTACCCACCTTGACATTCTTCCGCGGTGGGATTTCGGCCACCTTGACCGTGTACTTGGGGTCATTGCTCTTCGCCATAGCCCTCTACCTCGCCTTCCGGGCGAAGAGGTCCGTACTCCTCCCCATCCACGAAAATCCGGCCATCTAGGACCTCAATACGGCGGCCCTTGAAAAGTGTCTGGTTATGCCACCCTGGGAACTTCAACTCTTCTGACACCAGGTCTGGATCATTAGAATAGGGTGACAGACGACCATTACCCACACCCTCCAGGAACGACAACGCCCGCACCAATTTCCGCTGGTAGACTTCAGCCCGACGAGAACTAACCGCAGCCTCCTCCATTTGACTCAGAGCCTGCTTCTTCTTCTGGGAGTCAAGAGACCGAAGTATTTGGTCTGCTTGAGAGCGGAGTTCCCCTGCCTTCTTGGGGTTTGGTTCCCGGTCTGCCTGCCTGTGAAGCCGCTTTGACCGACGCATCTCCGCCGGGTCACCATCCTGCCTTCCAGGCCTAGAACTGGCACCTCTCACCCGAGAGCACACCGCTACTGCTCGCTGCAAAGAGCGCTGGGCCTCGGCAACACACCGGCTCAATTCCCGGTCAGCCTCCGTGTTGGCCAATCTTGCTCTCAGCCTCCCCACTTCTCTTTCCTGGTGAGATATCCCTTGTCATAGGCCACTTTGATGACCCGCCTGAGAAGTTCGACCTCCTCCTGTGATCCCTGCTGCAAACGTTCCCACGAACCACCAGCTTTACAGAATACCCTGGAAACCCGGCTGAACTCACTTGGGATAGCCACCACCTTCACCTTATCCATGGTGGACAGGACCTTCTTGATCAGCCGATGGTCGAATCTCACTGGGGATTTGGGGTTCGTACTAGACACTCTCCTCTCCTGAAAAAGGAAGGGACAACCACCCAACTAGGTCACTACCCAATGAGTTCGTATACCCTCCGCAGTGTACACCGCTGTGTACACTACAGGGTCAAGGCCCGGACGTGTTTCAGTCAGTGTGTCAATGCTAAACCCATCTGCCAGATAGGTGAAAGCATGTGTGGTCCCGTCCTCATACGTACGAGTAAGCGGAGCATAACCAGCCGCGGGTCCAACCGTTACCAGCGTGGATGCAATGATCTTGGCGGTCGGTCTAGAAGGAGAACCACTACTTCTCAGGCTCTCCAAGTAAGAGGCAATCGAGTCAGGGGACACCACTCCATTAGAGTCTGACAATACCAGTGTGTGGGAACCCACCCCATAGGCATTGTCGCTTCCCAACGTGACTAGATCAACGCTCTCACTGAGGACCCTGAACTCCCGAGGCTCCTCAAAGGTCTCCGACCCCCCTGCCGCAGGAATCCCTATACCCACGTCAGGGATTAAAACGACCTCTGTCGTAGAAGGATTTGAAGTGATCGTCAGCATCACCAGAGGGGGATCTATAGATGGAATATCGTACCCCGGTAATAGTCCTATGAGGTTCAAATCAATAGGCAGGGGCTTCTCCCCACCAAGGACGAGACATGCTCAAAGAAGACGCTGCGAGGCGGGTGGCTACCCGTTACATGAAGAAAGCTCGTCAGAGTGATCTCCAATGGGGGGTTGCCGAGCTAGAGGGAGTTCTGTCCACTCTGAAGGACATCGTGGACGTATGGGATCTCCGGGACCCCTCCACAGGCACTGCGCCCTCGGACAACGCAACGGTGTATGCCGCTGTGAAGGACATCAGAGGGCCCATCAGCAAGGCCCTGGGAAACCACCTACAAAAGCTAAGCCGGGTCCGAATGGCCTCAGATTTTTGGGGGGAGGGAGTAGCCTCTTCCGAGGAGAAGTTCCAAGCCCAGCTCAAGCAGGCAGTAGGTGTGCTGCAAAAAGCCGGGTTCCAGGTTCAAAGAAGCCCCCGGGGGGTGACCCAGCTAACGAAAGACGGCGGTTTGGTCACCTTGTTCGAACAAGGCACAGGCTGGGTGCCTGGTGTTTATCAGCTTGGCATCATCGCGGGTTCCTATGGGAAACGTGGGGCCCCCGAAGATGAGGCCATCTTTCCAGAGGCCATCTCAGCTCTTCAACGCCACTTCAAGGTCGTTGGGACATCACCTTTCTCAAAGGTGCTACGGCAAGCTAACAAGACCGCTGGCCGGGGCAACCTAGATGCCTCCACCAAGAGCAAAATCAATCGTGCCTTGGATCGGTCTGGACTCGATGGCAACACCTACTACCGGAAGGCCGAGCACGGGTTCCAAAAAGCCCTCCAGATCCTCGGAGACTTTGGTTTGGAGCAGGATGGGGTTGAGAACTCTTTCATCTTCACCCAGCCTTCTGGACGACTGACCCAAGACCTGGCTTTCTCAAATCCAGATGACCCTTTCTCCCCAACCAGCATCCAGAACACCATGCTCGTCCTGACCTTCCATCAGATGCAGTCCGGGCGATATGAAGTCATCGCGTACTTGTCCTAGGGGGGACCCGATGAACAAGCACTCCGAGAAATGGATTCAGAAAGCAATCAAGGACGAAGGGTCCCTGAGAAAACACTTCAACGTCGGTGAAGGGGAGACCATCCCCACAGGTAAGCTGAAGTCCGAACAGGCCAACCTGGCGTTGACTCTGCGGTCCAAAGAAGTACCTCCTGCCAAAGGAAAGAAAGCCATGACTCTGAAAGGAAAACTGGTCCGCTTGGCCCACGCCAAACCGGAACTTCGCCCCCATCTCCTGCCCCTAATCAAGCATGGATATGAGACCACTGTAGAGGAGTGGGAGAAGGCCCTGAAGGATGATGAAGCCTCCCTCAAGAAATACGAGGGTTACCTCAAGACCCTGGAGAAGGGCAAGAAAGTCCCGGGGGAGAAACACATCACCGTAGAGGGGGTCAAGAAGACCATCAGCGGCTTGAAGGCTGCCATCGCCAACAAAAAGAAGCTGATCAAGTCCAAGAAGTCCAAGAAAGCCGGCGAAGTCCCAGAGGCTTTCAAGAAGCAGTGGAAAAAGAACGACAAAGGCAAGGGGGACGATGACAAGGGGGACGGCAAGTCCGAGAAGCCCTGGGAGAAGGGCAAAGGGAAAGAAGCAGGCCACAACCACATTGACATCGACTATGTCAACTTCGTCCCCCTGTGGGACGTTCTCAGCAAGGTCAGGAAAGCCTGGAAAAAACAAGGTGATGCTGAAACGGCTGCCAAAGCCCTTTATCAGCTAGACGTCCACATCCAGGATCTTTACCGGGAGCTGGATGAGGTCGCGAAAGCATCGAAGAAAGAACGCACCCGGTTCCATTATGTTGGTCCACTGGGCTAGTTTCAGGGATCGGTATGCCCCCAGAGCTTCACCTCTATGACTTCGACGGAACTCTCTTCCGCAGCCCTGAGAAACCTCTATGGTGGCCTGGTGGAGAGAGTTGGTGGGTAGACCAACGTTCTCTCAACGCCCCCTGTGTACCTGACAACCCGACTCCCGATTGGTGGATAAACAGTACCGTAGCCGAGGCCAAGCGCTCCATCTCCGACCAGGAGGTGTACGCTGTTCTGGCCACAGGACGAGCAGACCACTCCTACCGCTGGCGGGTCCCAGAGTTGCTCAAGCAGAAAGGCCTCCGGTTCGATGAGGTCCATCTGAACCCTGGTGGCAACACCCAGGCCTGGAAAAAGAATCTGCTGGTCAAGATCCTGCGGAGTTACCCCTTCATCCGCAAGGTGCAAATCTGGGAAGACCAATCCAGCAACCTCAATGCCTACCTCCAATTTCTGACCAGGGCCGGCTACGCTGTGGAAGGGCACCTGGTCAAGGCAAAGAACAAAAAGCCCCTGTGCGAACTGGATACTCCGGGGCTAACGGAGCCCGGGGACCCCGAGAAAGTCGTCTTCACTGAGGTGGCCCTCGTAGACCCCGACAAGCTCTTGGCCTGGTGGCTTCGGGAGGTGCGCCTCCCCCTCCTCCCGAAGCTGTTTTCTCACCACATGACCCTTCAGTTCCAACCTGAACCCAGTGCAATTGGTGATCTCCCCCTCGGCCGTCGAGTGCCTCTGGAAGTCGTTGGCTGGACAGCCGATGAGAAAGCCCAAGCTGTTGTCGTGAAACCTTCGGGGGTACGCTCAGAGAACCCCACACCCCACATCACAATAGCTACCGACGGGACCTCTCCGGCCTACTCCAATGACCTGCTTGCGTCAGGGTACACCCGAGTGAGAGGACCAACTTTGCTGGGCACTGTTGGGTTCTTCGACGGCAAGGAGCACCGGTTCCAGATCAAAAGAGCCCGCCGCCTTGCCCAAAGGTGGGTACGTCGACTGGCCTCTTCCTACGACCCAGAGTCCTGGTACTACGACCTGGAGCCCGGGACTCCACTCCAGACGGTCATCGATCGCTGGCAGAAGCGACGTCCTGGGGTAGACCAGAGGGGCAACCCCCTCCCCCGCCAGAAAGCCTACAATAGGTCGATGCCCGGGTTCTACTCTGTCCAAGAGCTGTGGCCCCTGCGGGAGTACACCTGGACTAGGGACAAGGCCCGCCCTGGGTTTGCCAGAGTGCAGGGCAAGTCTGTTGAGTTGAGTGGTCCCGAGAAATGGGATGCTTTGCTCGAAGATATGAAGACCAGGGGGTGGGACCCCGGAGATCCCCTTCAAGTCGACATCGGCAGCGACGGCGGGGTCAAGGTCGGTGAAGGCAACCACCGACTGGCCATCGCCCGTAAGCTGGGGATGACCAAAGTACCCGTAGAGTTCAGGTTCCTCACGGGCCGTGTTCGAAAAGAACGGCCACATCAGGAACCCATCGAAGTAGCCCCCAAGGCCGTGAAGAAAGTCATTGAAGAAAGGCCCAAACCCAGGAAACCTCTATCTCCTGAGGAAAAGAAGCAGGTAGATGATCTGCTCGACTTGTTGTTCACACGGAACTGAGGACTGGTGGTAGTATCACCTGGGGTAGAGTAGGTTCACCAAACCTTGGAGACCCTGCATGCCCAAGCACATCGACTTTCACCAGGAAGCCCGAAAGAAGCTGCTCAAAGGCGCCCAGCTTCTGGCCAAGACCACAGCTGTGACCTATGGCCCCCAGGGCCGCACGGTGATGCTAGACCGAGCCGCTGGCCTCATGGCAACCAAAGATGGTGTGACCGTAGCCAGGGAAGTGGTCCTCTCAGACCCTGTGGAGAACCTGGGGGCACACACTCTGATGGAGGCCTGCGTCAGAGTGAACGACCAGGTCGGCGATGGCACCACCACGGCAGCCATACTCTCTGCGGTGCTGCTGGAAGAGGCCCATCGACTGGTCGTGGCAGGCTACGACCCCATGCACGTCTCCCAAGGAATCCTGAAAGCCGCCGACCGTGCCATCGATGTCATCAAGGGTATTGCAGTACCCATCGGGACCCAGGAAGAGCTAGAACGAGTCGCCTTCGTTGCCAGCAACGAAGACTCAGACGTGGCTTCCTCCCTAGCTGAGGCCTGCATGGCAGTAGGCAAGGATGGGACTATCTCGATTGAAGATGGTCATGGCATTGGGGTGGACCTTCTTCTCAAAGACGGGATGGAAATAGACAAGGGCGTCCCCCCTGCCTTCCTGCGAGACCACGGGGGTGTTGAGCGCACCATAGAGGGCCCCTTAGTTGCCCTCATAGCAGCCAAACTGGTGACTGTGCAAGACATCCAACACGTCCTAGAAGAGTCCAGCCAGTGGCCCAATAACGACCTCATCCTACTGGCTTATAGCATCGAGGGCCAAGCTCTCACGACCATGTTGGTGAATGATGCCCAGCAGGTGGTCCGAAGCTGCGGTATCCAGGCACCCGGGTTCGGACCCAAACAGAAGGATTACCTAGAGGACATAGCAGCTCTTTCGGGAGCTACTCTGGTGGACCCAGACCTTGGTATGGACTGGACCGGAGGATTTGATCCCGAGTGGTTTGGCTCCTTCCGGAAGGCAACCCTCAAGGCCAAGTCTTCCCTGTTCCTTGCCTACGACGAGGCCTCTGGAATGGTCTCCGAACGCATCCAGGAGCTGCGGAGACAGATGCAGGAAGCCTCCTCTGACTACGACAGAGACCGCATCTCAGAGCGTATGGCCAGGCTATCTGGGGGCCTTGCGATCCTGAAAGTGGGTGGGCCTACCGAGAGCGTGCTAAAAGAACGCAGGGCCCGTGTAGAGGACGCTCTGGGAGCTGTCCGCGCAGCCCTGGAGGAAGGGGTAGTCCCTGGTGGAGGGTCAGCCTACCTGACTGCCTCCGAATATTTGTCCACCGAAGGCAAGGACCTCAACCAGGCAGAACAAGGTGGCTGGTCAGCAATGGCCAAGGCCCTCAAGTCTCCTCTAGCAACCCTAGCTCACAACGCCGGGGAAGAAGGCCCTTCTGTGGTCCACAGAACTACAAAGGCCCGTCGAGGGGATGATTCCAGTTGGATAGGGTGGGACGTCATGCAAAGGAGACTGAGGGACTTCAGTGAGGATCCTCTTGTACTTGACCCAACCCCTGTGGCCACTACGGCTGTTGAAGCTGCGGCTTCGGTGACGGCTACCTTGATCACCGCTGAGGTATCCATCACCGGGGAAATCCTTTGAGCAACACTCCCCCCAAGAGGCCCTGGAAAAAAGGCAAGAGACCCGAGTATCTGTGCTCTATCCTCGAAATGAAAGTCGTGGAAAACTCCAAGGGCTGGGTGTTTTCTGACCACGACTTCCAGACCCCGGAAGATGCCGCCGTCGCAAACAGCATGCGGGGGCATGGGGTCAGACAAATCGCTTTTGCGCTGATGACCGAGGCCCTCCGAAGAGAAGCCTACCTGTGTTGCCTGGCCGAGTTGTCCAAAGACTTGGGGTTCGTAACCAAGTACAAAGAGGCCACCGAAAGCACCCAACGAGAGATGGAACAAGCCTTATCCAATGCGGCTTTGGCGGTTGTGATGGGGGAGGCACAAAAAATGCTGCCCAACATCTCCAGGGAGATTCTAACCTCGGTGTCCACCCAAGCTGATGGGACAAAAAAGGACTCCTCTGAGTAGACAAAGTAGGAGTCACCAATTGAAAAAGACCACCCCCATCATCATGGCCATCAAAACTCGGAAGAACGCCGCCCAAGACAGATGTATAAACCGCCTGGGGGCAGCTCGGAAAGACATGCCAGACTTATCTGGCAAGACTCCAGAAGAAGCTTTCCTGATGGGCCTGAAACAGGGCTATGAAGCAGGTCTGATAGATGGGGTGAGGCTGAGGGAAGAAGCGGAAATAGTCAGAGAAAGCTTGGACGCCACGGAGGTCGGTAGGGCTTAGCCAGTGGCTTCGTCAGGATCCCGCTGCAATCGAGACCCGGACTTGAGCCTCACAACCATCCTCTCGTCCACCATAGCCTCCTGATCTGTTCCTGGAATGAGAAGCCTTCGGGGCTTTCTTCGGGTCATCCTGAAAACACCCAGAGGCGTCTTCACCCAATTCCCCTCCTCCAACTGCATTAAGGCCTCTGGTGCTGCCAGAAACACGCCTTTGACGTCACTAGGCTTCAGCCCCGTGACGTCGGCGATATGAGATACAAACTGGTTATACGGCACTGAGGCCATGATCGTTCCCTCTTCGGTAAGCATATTCATGTTGGGTTCCGTTGATCGTCCTATCAGGACTATCTCATAGGGATTCGGAGTGTCTGATCCCTCTCAAACGGGACTTTCAAATGAGCCTCCATGAAGACCTAGTCAGGCTGGCCCACAGAGTTCCCAAATTTCGGGGACTAATAGTACCTACACTTCGGTCAGCAGGCAAGTGGAACTCACTACCCAAAGGGTGGACAGAAGAGTCTGTGAAGAAGTTCTGGGACTCCACCGTGGGTGACGTGAAGCATCCTGTCACCAAGTGCATCAAGAAAATGGAGGACAAAATGGATGACCCTGGCGCTTTCTGTTCCTCCCTCAAAGACAAGGTTGATGGGCCTGGCTGGAGGCATGAACCCAGAAAAGCCAGGCTTGCCGCCAGATGGCTCCGCAGGGTTGCCTCCCAAGATCGCTATGTAGAGATCCTGGAGACCGTAGGCAAAGCTTTCCGCAAGTCCTTTGGTTTCACCTTCGAGTTGGACCTGTCCGAAGTGCCTGATGTGTACCACATCTCCATCTGGGACCCCTCCGACGAACCTGCTTATGCCCCCACCCTCTCCATCATGCTGGAACCCGATTTTGGGTACATGATCGGCGCCGGGAGGCACTCCACCAGTTACCGTAGACCACCCAACTATCGGAAACTGATCCAACAGGCCATGGCAGAAGCAAAGCGGGCGGGGATGATCTGATGCCAACTCGGACTGCCAAAGCCCAGGTAGCCCCTGTGCGTCAGAGGACCCAGTTCACGTGCATGAGCACATCCATGATGATGGCCCTCCAGGCCAACGGGATTGAGTGCACTGAGGACGAGGTCAACGACGTCATGGGGGCCAGGCCCATGAAAGGGGCCTCCTGGGAGGACGCTGCGGCTTGTGCTCAGCACTACGGGATGAGGGCCACCTTGGTAGTGCCCTCAACAGTAAAGCAGCTCAAGCAGTGGACCGACCAGGGCGTCCCGGTACTCATCGCGTGGAACCCCGAGGGTCGAGATTGGTCCCATGCCTCAGTGGTTTTCGATGTCGATGAGGACCTGAACGTACACGTAGCCGACCCCAACATCCCGGACCCCGATGAGACCGTCAGGGTGATGCCTAAAGGTGAGTTCTACAGCAGGTGGGCTGAGAAGTGGCCCAACTACCTAGTCCGCCGACCCGCTATGGCCATCGAGAGGGAAATCACCCCTGATGGCAAGCAGGTGATGGCGTCCTACGAGGGCAACCCGGATGAAGAGCCCATCTACCCCAAAGAGATCGATCATGGGTATGACCAGCCCCTAAGTGGGGGCTCCGACATCATGAAAAGCCTCCAGAACATGCTTCTGGAAGAGCAAGGCAAAAAGGCTCGGCCTCCCAACCCCAAGATCGCAGCAAACGATGCCTGGCAGAACTGGGCCTTGGTTCCCCAGCAGCCAACAAGCCAACCCGTGCTGATGCAACCCATGGCACAGCCGGCACCCCAACCCATGTTGCAAGTCCCCATGGTGCAACAAGTACCCATGGTCCAGGTGCAGGTGATGGTGCCACCCTATCCGCAAGCACAGGCCCCAGAAGTTCGTTTGGTGGACCAGCCCGGTAAACCTGAGTTGACTCCCCCACACAGAGACACAAGCCGGACAGACCCCGACGAAGCAGGGGCTTTCTGGTTTGACGAAAAAAAGCCCGCCGAGGTATGGCGGAACAACTATTACCACGATCGTTTTGTAATGGCCCCCAGTGATGATAGTCGCTTTATCCTGGTCCCCCCCGCCCAAGTAGGAGACTGGGGGAGGAAAGGCTATCGGGTGGTCACACAACCCCAAAACCCTCGGTTGGGAACCAATACCCCACAGACAGTGACGAGCCCGGACTACGGAGAGGACACCACCATGAAAACCAACGACATCCTTGGGGAGCTGTCCCGCATGGCCGCATATAGCAAGACCTTCTGGTCGATAGAAAGCGTCAGGGGAGGGAAAGTCTGGGAAGAAAGCCACGGTGACAGAAGGCCCTCTTTGGCAGAATACATGTTCGAGGTCTCTGATGATGGTCTCGTAGATGTCGTGGGTTACGACGATCGGTACCCCAAGAACGAGAAATCCAGGGAAACCTACGAGTGGGATCCCAGTAAGGGTCGTGCGGTGCCTTCCCGGAAACCCTCGTCCGCAGCCAGAGCCCCTCGTCGCCGGGCTGCTTCAGAAGATGATAAAGAGGGCCGTTTCGAAGAAGGGAAGCCAGCCGACCCCACCAAGAACATGTCCCCTGAGGAAGCCAAGAAATGGCGCTCCAACACCGAGAAGCACAAGGACAAGTTCAAGAAGAACAAGTCCGCTGACCTCTTGGATGAGATGTCCCGCATGGCCGCATCTATGTGGGAGGTTCGGGTCAACACTCGGCGGGTCCAGTGGCCTGCTTCCAAGTGGGACCAGACGTTCGGCAAAGGAAGAGACTTCGCCCTGGTGCGGGCCTCCTCTGCGGATGAAGCCGTAGAGAAGTTCACCAGCGAGAACAACCTCAACCCCTACTACTTCTTCGCCAACCCTGCCGGGGAACACCCGGGAAAGGCTCAGAGCAAGTGGCGATATGCTGCTAACCCGGACGTTGACAAGGCCATCGAGAACTTTGTCAAGTATGCCCAGAAGACCATCAACGAGCACTTCAAGAAGAACGATTTCTCCTGGGAACCCGACCAGCTCTCGATCATGTGGGGCAAAAAATATGCCCGTATCGTGATCACCAAACACGGGACCCAGAGGTCAGTCTTCGGCTTCGTGAACCGTGAAACTGGGGACATTCTCAAGGCCGAAAGCTGGAAAAGGCCCGCCCGCCACGCCCGTGGCAATGTCCTAGACAAATCAACCTGGGCAGGATCCCATGGACCCTACGGCATGACATACCTCCGACAAGCTTCTGATGATCTCCTCGACGAACTGACCCATCTGGCCTCGAAAGACGACAAGGAAAGTCGTTGGCCAGAAGACTCTCATCCGTCGGATGAGGAGATCACCAAGAATATGACCGAGGCCCAGAAAGCCGAGTGGATGAAGAACAAGGGCAAGGTCCAGGAGAAGAAAGCTGCCGGAGGCAAATTCGTCGGCTACGTTGAGGATGACGACGGCAACATGGTGGCCTTCACGGGGCCAGCACCAAAAGGCACCGTAAACAAGTTCCTCCAGAAACACGATGGGGACACGTCCCTGGTCCCAGAGGACCATTGGAACCAAACCTTCAAGGCCCACAAACCCTCCTCCCCATGGTTCTCCAAGCTCCCCTCTGCGGACAAGAAAAAGCTGGACGCCTTCTTGGGTGGAGTTGGTAAGTCCGCTGCCGGGCCCCCAAAGCTTCGGGACATCAAACGGTTCATGGCCAAGCACAACATCCCTGGTGAGGTCTCCGGAAGAGGCTCCGCTTGGGAGGTTGAGGTACCGGATGAGGAAGCCTCTGAACTGTTCGACAGAGCTTGGGAGAAAGAGTTCCGTGGTCTGAGCTACGGTGGATACCGTGCCGGCTATGGTGGATGGGTGTTGAGCCCCGACTACCAAGGCATGGGGGACTGGGGCGACCCCGGATCCAAGTGGCACTACGGCCGTGAAAGGCTGACCCACAAGAAGGCGGGAGAGAAAGTCAACCTGTGGGCGGCTGTGACAGAAGATGGTTACCTGTACGGTGCAGACGAGAGCGACAGTGCCTCCAGCTACCGTTTCTGGCGATCCTACGACCCCGAAGAATTCGACATCGTGAGGCTTGTTGGGGTCCCTGTGGAACTGGCTGAGAAGCTGGTAGACCAGGGGACCAGCGCCCAATGGTTCTCAGATGGGTACCAAGCATGGGCGAAAGCCATGCGTTTCGAGAAAGGCTCCAGGCGTGCAACTCTGCTAGAGAAAAAGTGGGGCAAGACACTTCTACCAGGGGAAACACGAACCAGCGCCAGAGCCCCCGGTGGACTCTATGGGTACACCAAGCGGACACAGTCAGACTGTGAGTCCTCCATCAGAAAACTGTCCCGAGTAGCTCAAAAGGTAGCTCACCAGGCCTATGCCAAGAACCCCAAGGTGGCCGACTTTCTACACACCCACGCCAAGAGGTCGAAGTCCACAGCAGCAAGGATCCTCGTAGGAGCCCTAAAAGATATGGCTCCGAAGTTCGCCGACGATGAGAACCTCCAGCGGCTAGCCAAAGAAGCTGGACATCACTACACCAGCTACAGCGACTGGCCCGACTTCCTGACCGATGGCAACCCCACTCGCGAAGTGGAACGGCTAGCCAAGAAATTCACCCAGATGGTGGAAGACCTCCACGACAGGTGGTTCGAGCGCTGGGCAAAACGGAACGCCCCAGAGCTTGTGGACAACATCTACGACCTGGACTACGACCAGCTGGCCTACCTCTCCTTCCAGAGCCTAGTCGGAGCTGGGGTGGGCTTGTGGGAAGAGGACCTACTGGGACGACCCCACGACAAGGCCTTCGAGAAGGAGGTCAAGCACAACTCCAAGCTCCAGTCCTTGGCCGAAGAGCTGGACATGGAGATCAACGACGCCACCGACATGGACCGGATGGCTTCCTCCAAGGAAGCGGACAAGGCCGAAGACATCCTCAAGAAGTACGACGACATCTGCCTCGACGATGAGGACGATGTCGAAGCTTTGGTGGACGATCTGGCAAGGGCCACCGGCAAGGACAAGGACAAGCTCCGAGCCAAGTTCAAGAATCGCGATGAGTGCCTGGAGGACCCCCGGGTGCAGAGATCAGTCCGCATCTGGGTCAACAGGATGGGGAAAGAGGTTCAGACAGTGTCCAAGGATGCTGTCACCCACTGGGCTCTTCAGTCCACATCTCCTACCAAGAAAACTGCATCCTACAGCATGTATGGTTTCCGGTCACGGGTAGCCAACCTGGGCCTCAAATCCTGCACCAGGGTTCGTCACGAAGCTGGGGTCATCGCATCTGACCTGCACCGTCGGCGGATGGATCGACATGCCAAGATCACCGGGTTCCTGGCAGCCCACCAGAAAGAAGCCCGATGCCATTACGCCAGGATGCTCCACACCTGCTACCCCGCAGCAGACAGACGTATAGGTTCTTCGGAGCCTGTGGAGCCTCCCAACAGCGTCTCCGAGTGGCTGGCCTGGGAATAGCACACACAACAACTGAGGCTGGGGGTCCAGATGCCTTCCGATAGGGTACAACGGCTAGTGGAGCGCCACCAAGCCAACTCCCACATCGCCGATAGTGTAGGATATGACGAGCTTGGTGTCGAGCTGGACCTCACGCCAGCAGACAAAATCTACTCAGGACAGGTCATCCAACTACTGAGAAGGGCTTTCACCCCGAAAGGCCTCCCCTTCTTCCAGTTCTACGCCGACCTGAAACGCTACGAGCTGGGTCTCCCCATCCCTGACGATATCCAGCAGGTGTTCAAAAAGGTCAGCAGCCGACTTCTGAGGATCAACAGCCCGGTAGACAAGAGAACCCTCTCCCCAAACGTCGTCAACCAGATTGCCTCAGCGAGGCCGACCATCAACTCCCTGCTTGGGAGACTGCGGAACAGTCCTGACAACCACTTGCTGTACCGCAAGCTGAATGAGGAATTGGTCCCCCTGATTGCTGAGGTAGCCAAGGATAAGGGCGTCTACCTCCGGGTAAAACAAGTCGGCAACATCCAGTGGGCTTCTTTCTGGAAGATGTCCGGGAAACAAGAGCAAATTGAACGTCTCAAGGACGACGACCCTGAGACCTATGCTCTTATCATGGACAAGAAAATGGCCCTGGAGCAGATCGATGCCGGTATCGCCGACCGCATCGAAAGAACAGGGCAACTCCACCGCAAGATCATCCTCATGGGTCGGCCTGTCAACGTGGCCATCGACTCGGTGACTGGAGAGGAGAGGGTCTATGACAGGGACGGGGAGGTCCTCACCAAGGATGAGTTCGTAGAGAAACGGAGAAACCAGGAACAAGCCAAAAAGAGGGCCTACAAAGTTCCAGATCGGACTGTAGTCCCCCTGTCTCAGCTCCGAACGCTGCCAGACGAAGAAATAGATGCCCTACCTGGCCCCATCTCCTATGCCTCCATTACTGATGACAAGGCCAAGCAGGGTAGGTTGACCCGGCTGTTCGCAGTCAAGAAGAAGCCCCAAGGGTGGATCTCAAGGCCTGACGGGACCATGGAGCGTGACCACGTCAAAGTCATCGCCTCCGGTCGATTCAAGGGTGTGTACCTCGACGACATGGTGAACAGCCAGGGTCGAATGATCGAGGGCACTGCCTACGACTACTCTCCCAAGAGGGGTCGAGCTACCACGGTCCCAGAAAAGATCGATCCCTCCAACCGTGAGCCCTACGTCACCATGGCCGAGGTGGTCACGGAGAAGCGATTCAGGGGTAAGACAGTCCGCCAGAAACAAGAGAAGCTGTTCCTGAAGATCGGCGGCGGCCACGCCTTCAAAGAGTTGCGGAGAGCTATGCAGAAGCTCTCCTGCAACCACGAGGCCTCTGGTGTCCGAGGATGCGTGCCCAGCATAATCTGGCAACCTGTACAGGGGTCCCGAGCGGCAGGGTTCTACTTCGAGCCAAAGGACTTCGCCTTCATCATGGAGACACTCCAGGGGATGTCCCTGTCGAAAGGCGCCCTGGACTTCGTGAAGGATTACTACGAAGACCTGAGCCGGGCCGAGCAGGCCACTGATGCCAAGAACCTGGGGAACTACAGTGCTGACGCCCTGGGAGGGTTCGTAGCGGCCAAGAAGAACCGGGACACGGGGGAGATGGTTCCCTTTGACCTCAACTCTGCTCAGAAGCGAGCCCTGGCCTGGATGGATGCCAACGGGAACTCCGGGGTTTGCGCCCTAGAGACCGGAGTGGGCAAGAGCTTGACCAGTCTGGGCATGGCCCAGAAGCTCATCCGGGACGGCCTGGCCGACCCAGGAGCGACCTACACCAGGCCAGATGGTGTAGACATCGAGACCAATGGCCGCTTCCTATATGTCGTCCCCAAGAAGCTCAAGGGGAACATACCCAAGGAGATCCGGAACTTCGTATCAGATCCGGGGCCTCTCCTGGACCGGGTGGACACAATCTCATACCGCGAGTTCAGCGGGTCATCACGGTCAGGTAAGGTGCCTCGAAGCATCGGCAGGGTTCCTTTCTGGGTTTCCCGTGGGAAAGGAAAAGCAGCCGCCACCACCAAGCAGAAACAGTGGGACCCTGCACTGTACGCAGCCATCTTCTTCGACGAAGGTCAGATGATGCGTAAGCCAGACAGTGCAGCCGCCAAAGCAGCTTTGTCCTTGTATCACCCCCGCAAGATCATCCTGACTGCCTCCCCCATGGAGAAAGAGCCGATGGACGCCTATGTCCTGGCGGCCATCACGAACAACCTACCCCTCGTCGGAAAGACTCTGGAGGCACGTCAGAACCGGAAGGAAATGAGGAGGTTCAAGGAACGCTTCTGCGAGACAATCGGCGGCAGGATCGTGGGTGTGAAAGATGACCCTGCGGCACGTCGCGACCTCCAGACCTGGGTCAAACGAAACCTTTTCCACACGGACAAGAACCAAGTCAGCACCAGGCCTGAAGACCGTCTACCTGATCTACGGACTGAGACCGTAGCAGTGGAGATGGATGAGGACCTGGAGACTGTGTACAAGGAGGCCGTGAAGCCTTTCACCACCGTCATGCAAGGACTGGTGTCCAAGTTCCGGGACAAGGGCAGGGGGAAAGATCGTGTCATCCGAGACCCAGAGACAGGGGAAGAGATAAGACGTATCCCCACCTACCGCAACGACGCCAGGATGCCCGAAGTGGAGCGAGTGTTCTCCCGGGCTTTCCAGCCTCTGGTACAGCTCCTGACCAATCTGTCGAACAACCCTACCAAGGCCTTCAATGACATCGCCACGATGGTCGAGGAAGGGAACCTGCCAAATGGGAAACCCATACCCAACACCCCGGAGATGAAGGCGCTGCGCAAGTTCCTGAAGAAAATCTCCAAGATGATGGGAGGACCCGAAGGACTGCGTCAGAAAGCCAAGGAGAAAGCCGCTTCCAACCCGAAGGTTGAGCAAGCGATCGACGTCATCAAGGCCAAGCTTGAACAGACAGAAGGCAAGGCCAGAACCCTGCTGTTCAGCGACGACGTCAACTTCTGCATGCTGTCGGGGGAGATCCTGTCTTCAAGGCTGCCTGGGAAGCACGTGGTAGCTCTAGGCGACCGGATCTTCGTGTTCCGCAATGGGACGCAGCTAGACGCCATCGAGTACCGAATCCCGCCAGACATTCTGGCCAAGCTGGTCAAGAAGCCGGAGGCCCAACAGCAGATCCTGATGGAGACCGGAGGCATCATCTCCCACAAGCTCCCTCTCCGGGAGGTGTCTTACCGCCTGTACCCGATGCCTATGCCAGCCCACCCACGGCTGAACACCCACTACAAGGCATCTGAGTGGAACTCCTGGGCCTTCAAGGAAATCTTCAACCCGGACCCGGGCTACCGCACAGCCACCCTGTTCGGCCCCAGCTACCAGTATGGGCACAACCTCCAGGCCTTCGACACCGTCGTCCACCTGGATAGGGATAGCTGGAACTCCGAGAACATGAAGCAGCGAACGGCTAGGGCCTGGCGCCAGGGACAGGAGAACCCGGTCGACGAAATCACCATCGACATGACCTACAATGAGTCTGACAATGGTGGTGAGCTGGACAAGACCCTCGACGAGATCCGACGCTTCGTCCAGACGATGGAGGGAGAGCTGTTCGATCGCATCATCAAAGACAGCCAGGGAATTGAACTGGGCAAGGAGTGGCTGGAGATGCAGAAGTCCAATGCCTCCACCTTGCGACTGGACACCAAGGTCCTGGAGCTGATGATGTCTCCCTATGTCGAACGGTCCCAGATCCCAGGAGCCTGACATGCGCCCAGAGACTCTCGACGAGTGGAAAGCCTACATTGACCAGCTGGCCGGTGACCAGCTCCGCAACAAGACCATCCAAGCCAATAGGCAGCCCTTTGTGGACACCCTCCTGGAGGAGGGGCTATCCATGTCGGACATCGAGCAGGTTTTTGTGTTTCTGGTGGGTCAGATGAAAGCCGTCGGGATGAAGATCCCAGAAGGCGGAGCCTTCGATCTTATCGAGATCGCCGACATGAAGTGCTCGGACATCCTCCCCCTGTCAGAGGAAGCCATCGAGCGGCTGGAGAGCCATCAGATGGTGGACCTACCAGACCACATTGACAAGTTCACTGAGGATGCCGACCTGGCTATGGATTGGGGTCCTGAGATGCCTCAGTAGCCAAAAGAGGCAAAGGCTCCTCTATCCCTGGCCCGACGCAAGACTTTCCGGGTTTCCGAGATCATGGACGTAGCCCGTGAGGGTGACACCTTCATGACATCGGCCACCTCGTGGACCCCTCCCCCCTGAAGCTTCACCTTTAGGACCATGCTGTAGCGCTCCCAGACCCGGGGCTTGCCCACCATGATCTCGTCCAGGAGCTTGTCCCACACCGACTGGAAGAAGAGAGCATCTTCGATCAGGTCTCGATCATCCACAGCGATGTCCATCAGCATCGCTACACCATCTTCATGGCGTCTCAGTGAGACCCTGGGGTCATTGATTCTCCACCGCCTGGTTTCCCCCTGCTCCTTCATCCTTTTCCTTTCGGTCTCTGTTCGAGCCCCGAAAAGCTCACGGCAAACCGGATTGGTAGCCGAATTTCTGGCGTCGGTCCAGGCGCTGCGGATGGCATAGGTGCAAAGATGGCTGTAGGTTATGGGCTTGCCCAGCATGATACGGTTACGTAAGCTATCCCTGTGAATGAGCCTGAGGATGCACTCCGATATGTGATCCTCGACCTGCCGGGAGGACGCCGACACCGGGCACTTGGAAGCCACTGCTGCCCTCATCGCCTTGTAGAGCCGACTCTCAGTAGCCCCGCCCCTGTCATCGTCATCCTTCTTGGATGTTTTTGGCTTGTCGCCCTTTTCGACAAGGTGAAGGTGCTCCCCCAACCAACAAGCCGTCAGGTTCGGGGGGAGGGACATCATTCTTGTGAAAAGGGACCCTTCATCACCGACCGTCTCGACGGCTCGCTCGACGATGACCTCACAGCTGCGAGCCGCTCGGTCCGCATGACCGCCGTCGAGCAGAGCCATCGCCCTTGCCTCTGAAGCAGCGTCGAGCAGCTGAGGACCGCCTTCGCGGTCGCCGACCTGAGCTTTCATTCGCAAGTTCCCCCATCGCCGCAGCTCCTT
>Ga0209536_100004922_pt1 | contig 21002 bp, 20 predicted proteins | sample DeeMarSeWOR28_12_FD_187461 | JGI IMG/M metagenome (GOLD analysis project Ga0209536, IMG submission 187461) | Marine sediment microbial communities from White Oak River estuary, North Carolina - WOR-2-8_12 (SPAdes) (version 2) | ecosystem: Environmental > Aquatic > Marine > Intertidal zone >... | reverse complement strand
GTGCAGCCCTCCCGTCTGAACGAGCTGGTCTCCTTTCGCTATGAGAGGTTCTTCACCAAACCTGGTTGGCGAGATTTCCTCCAGGTTGATCCTCCACTCAACGATTGGCTCGATGAACGTGAAAAACAGCTTGCTCCCCGTTGAGATAATCGCTGACAAATTAACACTTTGGAAATATCCCAGCTCCCAACAAAGATGATTAAGGAAATCAAAGCCAAGGTACTGCTCAATTCGGTCCGTCAGCCCGATGATTGGTTTGGATTAAAGTACAACATGAACCTGTACCGTGGCTGCCAGCACCAGTGCATCTACTGTGATTCGCGAAGTGCCTGCTACCAGATTGAGAACTTCAATGATGTATTGGTAAAAACAAACGCCATCGAATTGTTGCGCAAGGAACTCCCACGCAAAAGGGTGAAGGGTACTATCGGAACCGGATCGATGAATGACCCCTACATGCCTGTTGAAAAGCAGCGCCAGCTCACCCGCCAGGCATTGCAGGTGATCGTAGAACATCGCTTCCCAGTACACATTATCACCAAGAGCGACATGGTGCTGAGAGACCTTGACATTTTGCGCCAGATCAATCAGGTGTATGCTGCTGTTAGCATCACGATCACAACTGCCAGTGATAGCCTGGGAAAAAAAGTTGAACCAGGCGCACCTGAGGTATCCAAACGCTTTAAAGCCCTGCAAATCCTTTCGGAGAACGGGATCACTACCGGAATCACGCTAATGCCAGTGCTGCCTTTCATCGAAGACAACCTTGAAAACATTCGTCAAATCGTCATACGTGCTCACGAGGCAGGTGTTGATTATATCCTTCCAGCCTTCGGCATGACATTACGTGACCGCCAGAGGGAGTATTACTACCGGAGACTCGACCAGCTCTTCCCCGGATTAAGAGAAAGATACAGGCAACAATATGGTTTTCAATACCGGGTTTCTGTGAATAATGCTCCCAGGTTGGAACAGCAACTCAGAGAGTGGTGTCAGGAACATGGCATAGCCATGAAAATGCCAAAATATTCTCCCCCACAGGTGAAGCAGATATCCCTCTTCACAGGCCAACCGCAAATCCAATAATTTGCAGGCAATTGTGGAAAATTAAATCGGAAATAAGCCCACTTTGTTAATGGGTTAATCCCCTCTGATAATCAACGATGAGCTGGGACCTCCTGGATTCGCGATGATGGTTCGCTCTCCCTTCGTTAGGCTGCCCTGATAATAACGCTCCCCGACTTGTGTTTCCCATCCACCCAAGGTAAAGGGAATCGGTTCACCTGCTGGAATCCATTCGCCGTTGTACTTGCGCGCTATATGAACATGGGTGCCGGTGGAATTGCCCCGCTCACATGAAGGGTGACCAATTTGATCATCCGCAGCAACAGATTTGCCAACAAATGTATCACCCTCCGTTACGATGTGCAGGTAAACCAGCACCCATCCAGTCTGCTCGTGACCATCCCCATCCAGGTCCAACGCCAGCACATTGTCACCAACCCTGGTGATAACACCTGGAGCAGAAGCCGTCACCCAAGCCCTTGAGGTCGTACACGCCGGTTCACCAGTAACAGGCGAAAAGTCCAATGCCCCACGCGGGCTACCGGCATTCCAGGAGCGGTGTGGTCCTCCTGTGAAGCTCCAGCGCTCGCCAGGTAGAAATGGTAGCTCCAGCTCAGGTTGAGCCAGGTCTGCTGGCAAAAGTGTTACGGAATTAGCTGCTCTGCTCCATGGATCGCTGAACATACGGGTGTAAAGCTCACTGAATTCATTATCATCATAGAGAATCCTTTGCCACTCATCCCTAGTGGATATCTTGGAGAGCATGGTTTGTATTGCAACGGTGCCCGGGTTCAGGCCAGGAGCCAATCTCAGCCATTCCCCATCCTGGAAGCTCAGGGAAACTTTGTCTCCACTCCGCCAGCCGTAGTACCCCACCCCCAGGTGTGTTGCAGTCAGGACGAGCTCATAATAAAGCCCTTTATAATCTGGAACATAAAACCCAAGCGGGTACGCAAGCTGTTCTGAATCTGCCAGGTCTCCATAGACCCACCCGGAGCGCATTTCGATCAAAGCCAGAAGAAGCCTGGGGTTAATCGAGTTTTCGAATGAGACCTTGGTTAAGATCTCCACCCCGGACATCCACCTACCATTGACCATCTCTTGATGATCATTCAGGTAGCCTCCACAATCGCTGATGAATTCTTCAATATTCAGCGTCAGTACAGAAGGGGAATTTACAACTTCACTATCGGGAAGTAAGTATTTTGCATAACCTGGATCTCCCAACTGATTGGGGATAACCAGTTCAGTTCCCGGCGAAAGCAATATTCCCTCATGCAGGGGTTCTGATGTGAGGATCTGGCTTGATTCCACCCCGAAGCGCCTGGCTACCGCCAGCAATGTGTCACCCGGCTGGGATTGATAGGTGTAATAATTCCCATCAGCATCGAGTATAGGAGGCTCCGGCCTCTGGACACTCGTAATATCTGCTTGGGCAATCGGCGTTAGATCCTCCACTTTCGAACTTAGATCTCCCTCATGATCAGGAACCGGTGTTTCCGCCTCGGGTCGTTGAATAGCCATTGCGGGTAATGTGTTCTGCAGGTCTATTGTTTGACCAGGCGATCTCTTTGGAAAAGGGAAATTACACGCCAGGATCGGCAGCACATAAAGCAACAAGATACCCAGGACCAACCTTGAGGAAGATTTATTACCGCTCATCAGAATTATTTAGCAAGTTCACGAAAGTTACCGGATTATAGCCGCTTTACCAAACTAGATAAAGGACGCACCTTCTTCCTGAAAGGTTCCGAAATGGTGGAAGAACCCCCACGAGTTCAAATTAATAAAATAATTGGAATTAATTAGATATAATAGATTCAAATATTCCGCCAAACGGAGAACAGCATGACCAAGAAAGCAGATTTCGATCAGGCTGCCGCGCACGAATATTTCTCAACGAATTGTTTCAACAAGGCCTGGGATCTGATGGACAAGGAACAGCGTACCCAGGAAGAAGATGAGCAGATGATCCGCTTGAGTCTGGCTTCTCACTACCATTGGACTCAGCGCCCTGATTATTCCCGTACTGGAGCATCTATTGGTTACTGGCAAACTTCACGCATATATGCCATCCTGGGCCAGGCAGAGAACGCGATGCGCTATGGTCAATTATGCCTGGAAGCCAGCCAAGGAGATGATATCGAGCCTTTTTTCCTGGGGTATGCATACGAAGCCTTAGCCAGGGCGGCATCTGTCGCAGGGAATCATCAAGCGATGAACACCTACCTTGACAAAGCCAGAGCTGTTGCCAAGGAAGTTGAAAAAGACGATAACCGCAAGATGCTGCTCGACGACTTGTCGACGATCAAAGTAAGCTGAAAGTAAGTATCAGGTAACAATAATCTCGCAGAACCACTGTATCTACTGGGTTAATTAGTAGCTAATAGATGTAACAAAGGTGGATTTCCGACGTTATACATGACGATAATAACCAATTTCTAACCTCTGCACAGGTCCCAGCGGAGGGCTTTTTGGTCAAAATGATCGAAAAGCAATGAAATAATGGGATTGCGATGATCTGATAACCTAATTTGGTCGCTTATTCATCCGCAAGGATGGGAAGGTTATCAGGGAGCAAATAGCGAAACCGGCCCCCGAGGCCGGTAATTTATTACTTTAGGTTGGGATAATCTCATGAGAATAACTATCGAACCACGATTGGGTATCAAAGAAGGGTATCTGTATATTCTGATTGCTGGCTGCATTTTGGCGGCATTAGCACTGCTAATGCTCCCCAATCCAGTGAGTGCAGCCACAGCGGACTGTACGCCACCAGGTGATTGGGGTCAAACCACTCGTTTGAAAGTCCCTGATAAACCAACCAAAGAATGGTCGTTTACTGTGGATGAACCTGAAATGATTGTAGACCTGGTTTTCTTCTATTACCAGGATTACAGCAAGGAAGGCTGCCCCTATGACTGCAGCACTGGTGAGTGCCAGACTGATGAGACAGGGAATGGAGAATCGCCATTCGGAACGTTTTCAGTAATGGATGGCAAGGAAGGTGGTAACCGTGGAACCAAGAAATTCTCCGGGCGCCTCACCCAGGGTACCTACCGGGTGAAATTTACCGCAAATGGTAATCCGGGCTCGATAAACGTGGGTTTGAAGGTAAATCAGCAGGCTGTACCAACACCAGAGCCCACCGATACACCCGTGCCTTCCGTGGTTACCCCCACCGCCACCCCAGTGACACCTGAACCCACACCAGTCACACCTGAACCCACACCAAAGACTCCAGAGCCTGCAGACACCGCTACCCCAACCTCAAAACCAAAGCGTACACCTCCTGCAACTCTCCCACCTCCAACTGCATTTCCCGGCTCTCCAGCACCTCAAGCATTAATCCCACAGACCGGTTTTGAATTGGGCCAATCATCCAGTGTGCTGATCTTGGTTTTGTTAACATTCAGCATTGGAATCGTTGGCGTGGGGTTCACTTTCTATGGAATTCGCAAACGACTGAAATAGACAATCGGCTATTTGGTGGGATTTTACCTGAATTATCTGATTTATTAATGTAACATTACCTGGATTGATACGTTATTACTGGTAAGCAGTTAACAACTGAATAGGCTAAACGGGAAAAGCGTTGATCCACTGACTGAATATGGTCGCTTATCTATCCACCAGGATGGTTAGGTCATTGGGGAGCAAGTAGCGAAACCGGCCCTAGAGGCCGGTTTTTATTTTATCCTCAATAAATCTTGGGATGGGAAGGATACGATGAGCACACATTTAAGTTTAATCACCGATCGAATCGCTAAGATCAGCATCATCTTTGGCATTGCATTTCTGGTTGTCGGCTTAGCGCTTTCCCTGATGCTTATTCCGGGTAAAGCGGCAGGGGTAAATGGCCAGGGCGACTGCAGTACAGGCTATGTTTACAAAGATAATAACTCTCCATTTGGTTACGATGGAGATGAAGTTATCACCAAAGTATTCGTTAAATCTGGTCAAGGTTGTTTTCCCCTTACCATCACAAATCCATCGGATGGTTGTTACCAAGCAACTGGGTTGGGTACAACCTCCGTAAGCGTGACAAAGATAGGTGAGGGACGTGGGCAGGTTTGTCAGGATATTTCACACGTAGAATTCCTCAGCGATCCAACAGATCCCCCCGTTACTGAAACTCCTGTCACAGAAACTCCAGTTACCGAAACACCAGTTACCGAAACCCCAGTCACAGAAACTCCAGTAACTGAAACACCCGTTACCGAAACCCCCGTAACCGAAACACCAGTTACCGAAACCCCTGTCACAGAAACTCCAGTAACTGAAACACCCGTTACTGAAACTCCAGTAACTGAAACACCGGTCACCGAAACCCCCATAACTGAAACCCCCGTAACCGAAACCCCTGTCACAACGGAGGTACCCGCTACAACCGAGGCTCCAACCGCAACCGATCCCCCTACCACCAAAACACCCACGGAAGAGATTCGCACACCCACACCACCACCAACACTGGCAAAGCCCACCTCCATCGGGACCTCACAGGTTCTCATTCCCCAAACCGGGCTTGATCTCTCGAATCAAGGTGGCATTGGCTTCTGGTTGATCCTCTTTATGGGTATTGGCTTGGTTGGCACCGGATTGGTTTTCCAGGGTGTCTCTTCGCAGGTTAAGCGCAAGAAATAGCAGCAACAGCATGCGCAAGATTTTAATCACCAACTGGAGCATATTCCTCGGCTTCACCATCACGTTGCTAGCATTCATGGGGATGCTGGTTGCTGTCCTCTTCCCGGAAGCAGTTGCTGTCAAGCTGACTCCCAACAGGGCGATCAATACCCTTGAATCTCCTTCACAGTATATGGAATTTTCATCACCTGTTTCGCAAGAAGCTCGTGTTGAGATTGCCAGATCCAAGCATGAGAAGATCCCTGCAACAGACAACCAACCAGTCATTCCTCCTTATGAAAGCCGAGTCAAACCCCGATCAGCATCTAAATCTAAACCATCCAGGGCAATCTATTCCGTATCCGATGCTGGTGATCTTGGCGCATATTTACCCGGCCCTGAAGTACCTCTACGGGTTGTGATCCCATCGATTGACCTGAACGCACCCGTAATTCCAGCTCCAGTGGAATTTGAAACGATCGGCGGAAAAGAATACCTGCAGTGGTTCGTCCCTAATGAATATGCAGTCGGCTGGCACACCACTTCTGCCATGCTGGGGGAGACGGGCAATACCGTCCTCAACGGTCACCACAATGCTTATGGTGAGGTCTTCGTTTCCCTGGAGAAAGTAACAGAGGGGGATATTATCTGGGTTGAATCGGAACACAGCCGCTTTAGCTACCAGATCACAAACAAGATGATCCTCCCCGAGAAGTACGAACAGCTTGACGTGCGCATGAACAATGCCCAATGGCTGTTACCAACCGTTGACGAACGCCTGACCCTGATCTCATGCTGGCCTTATGAGACCAATACTCACCGCTTAATTGTTGTTGCCCGTCCTCTAGGCCAGGAGGAAATTGCACTGAGCCTGGAATAAAGCCCTGTGCCTCAAGAAAAATAATACTTTGTGCCTTGCGAACCTGATAGCAAGGCACATTTCTATTTGCTTGACGCAGTATCAGGATTGTGCTAGTATCAGGAGCAGAATTTGAAAAAACATTTGCGAAACTGGAAATATTGGCATTTGAAATTCCGAGGAGAAGATCTATATGACCACCAAACGCTACATCATATTATTAGTGTTGGTGACCTCAGCATTAATCCTTGCGGGGTGTAAACTTTCTGCTTCAACCCCTCCCCCAGCATCAGAGACACCAGACAGCGCGATGAGCACCCTGGAAGCCGAGCTCGGCAACATTGCTACCCAAACTGCAGTATCTGGCGGTGGAGTCGATAGCGCCCCCACGGAACAAACTTCTGGTGGTGAGACGCAAGAGGGCACCACTGCCACCGAAGCTGCCCCACCTGCTTCACCCGAAAACACGCAACCCCCTCCAGCACCCACCCAGACGCCGGTTCCTGTTACACCACCAACCCCAGGCGTGCCTGCGACTTACCAGCTCCAGAAAGGTGAATTTCCCTTCTGCATTGCCAGGCGCTTCAACGTGGACGTGGCAGAACTGCTCAATCTCAATGGCCTTTCGGGAAGCTCGGTTGTACCTGTTGGCTACAACTTACAAATTCCCCAGACTGGCAATAATTTTGTAGGTCAGCGGGCATTGCTGAACCACCCCACGAATTACACTGTTGCTGGTGGAGACACTATTTACACGGTAGCCTGCAAATACGGGGATGTCGATCCCATGGCTATTGCCCAGGCAAATGGTATCAGCTCACCCTATACTCTATCCGCCGGTCAGGTGATTTACATCCCATAAACTGAGCGTCATGCTTATTGAACTCCTAAAGTAGCCGGTTCGCTTGACCGGCTACTTTTCTGATCAATAGAGGAAATTATCATTATGAAAATCAAGACCCTTAATTCTGAAACCGTATATGAAGGCAAAGCCTTCGATGTTAAACGCGAACAACTCCAGCTGCCAGACGGAAAAACAACCTGGTTTGATCTCGTAGTTCACCCAGGGGCAGTAACTTTGATCCCCATCGATGATCAGCAAAGGGTGCTATTCGTCCGCCAGTACCGGCATGCTGTCGCAAAAGAACTGCTCGAGCTGCCCGCGGGCACCCTGGAAATCGGTGAAGAGCCAGAAGTTTGTGCATCTCGTGAAGTGCGGGAAGAAACCGGGATGTCTGCTGGAAAATTAACCAAGGTAGGAGAGTTTTTCCTTGTACCAGGTTATTCAACAGAGTACATGTATATCTACCTTGCTGAGCAGCTCAAGTTTGAACCCTTACAGGTGATGATGATGAGTTTATCACCGTTGAACCCCATGCTGTTGACGAGCTGCCAGAGATGATCAAAAGCGGCGTGATCCAGGATGCGAAGTCTCTTGCCGCGCTTTCCCTGGCTGAGTCCTATTTGAAGGATTTCAAATTATATACTTGAAGTAATGTATGAAATTACTCAGGTTTGAGGCTGTTCGCCCCTGGGTGGTTGACCTGTTGGCCTGGGTTTGCGGGGGGATTTTCTGCCTGTTGCTGGATTGAGCAGGGTATTCAACCAGGTGATAGCCCGGGAATCAAATTCACGCCGCCCGCACATATCACAAATCCAGGCCGGGAAATTTGGAACTGTGACCAGCTCTTCATCCAGCCAGGTGAAGTAAGTTATGGCTTCCATGCGCATCACCCCCGCTAGGCATTCAGGGCAATGATTTGCTGATAGTTTTTCATGCTTGGAACCTGGTTTCTTCTTCATATTCTTTACCCCGGCAAATTCACTTTGAAGCGCTGGCTGTTGTTGGATGAGTAATTATGCCCCATTCAGTCGGTGGCCAATAAATCAATGTCGCCTTTCCAATCACGTAATCTAACGGTACCGGTCCCCAGTTATGGGAATCCGACGAATTGTTCCGGTTGTCGCCAAGCACAAAAAGCGAATCAGCTGGTACGTCCAGTGTGGAGTTATAAACCGGGGGAGCGGCGATGTAATCCTCGTCCAGAATCTGGTCGTTCACGTAGACCTCACCATTCCTGACTTCCACCCGGTCGCCAGGTAGACCGATGACCCGCTTGATATATTCCTGGTCTGGATCGCGAGGGAAGTGAAAAACGATGATATCTCCTATATTTGGCTCACCAAAGAAGTATGCCAGCTTGTTGACGATAACAAACTCCCCGCTTTGCAGGGTAGGTTCCATGCTGGCACCATCGACCCGGATGCGCGCCGAAACCGTGTTGATCGCTGCAAACAGCACGATAGACAAGATCAACGTCTCGACGACATCGATCACAAACCTCATGAATCCAGAGCGCTGCTCTTTATTTTCCTGTGGCTCAGGTTCAGCAATGGTTTCGGTGTGGAAATGATCCAAATTGTGCTCCATCGATGATCCTATAATAATTCGGTTTACAGGATCTTTGCTCCCGCGCTTGGATTATAAAGTCCGCTTCGTAACAGGTCAAGGCAGTTTGATTAACCTAAGAGTTTTCTTAGGTTTCTCATTTTCATCATTTATTTTCAGGGGATTGTTAAATTAATGGCGCCTTCGAAATAGTAACCGAATCGGAGTTCCCAGGAAGGGATAATCCTCCCGGATACGATTCTCCAAGAAACGCTGGTACGTGAAGTGCGCTAACTTGGGATCATTCACATAAAGCAAGAAAGTAGGTGGATCACTGCGGATTTGGGTACCGTAATAGATTTTTAGTTGTTTGCCGGCCTTCGTCGGAGCAGGATGTAAATCTTGTGCTCTCCGAAGAATGCGGTTGAATTGGGAGGTGGCCAAGCGGATTAATCTTTCCTCCTGGACCTGCAGGGCTGTTTGCAGCACCTGGGGGACCCGCTGCCCGGTCTTGGCCGAAATAAATAGCAGGGGCACATAGGGCAGAAAATTCAATTCATGCCTCAATAAACGAGTGTATTCATCCATGGTATGCGTGTCTTTTGAGATCGCGTCCCATTTGTTAACTATCACTACGACGCTTTTCCATGCATCCGTGATATATCCAGCAATGTGAGCATCCTGGGCAGAGAGGCTGACCGAGGCATCGACCAATAACAAAACCACGCTCGCCCGGTCGATCGCCTGCATCGTTCGCAAAACACTGAACTTTTCCACCCCTGGCTCTATCTTGCCTCTTTTTCGAATGCCTGCGGTATCGATCAGGGTGATCGCGGTGCCTTCATAGGTTAAATAGGTGTCAATCGCATCTCTCGTCGTACCCGGGATATCACTGACGATCGCGCGTTCTTCCCCCATCAGGCGGTTGAGCAGGCTGGATTTGCCAACATTTGGCTTCCCAACAATAGCAATTTTCACTGAGTCATCTTCCATTGCATCCCCAGATTCCTGGAAAGTGGCAATTAGGGATTCCAGCAAGTCCCCGGTACCCGTACCATGTAGGGCAGAAATTGGGAAGGGATCTCCCATCCCCAACTCGTAGAACTGGTAAGCCTGTGAACGGCGCGCTTCGTTATCCGCTTTGTTGACTACCAGGAACACCGGTGGATATGGTTCGCCATTTCGATCTTGCTGGTGGCGGCGTAGCATTTGTGCAACTTCGTGATCCGCTGGGGTAACCCCGCTTTCAGCATCGACAAGAAACAGGATAGCATCCGCTTCTGAGATGGCAATCACAACCTGGTCTTTGATCTGGTCGATGAAATTTGCCGATCCAACCGAAAGTGGTTCTTTCGAGCCCCCTGTCCCGGTTTGGCTGGGATCGATACCTCCTGTATCAATGATCGTAAAGGGTATTCCGGACCAGCTGGCTTCGGTCATCAACCTGTCGCGGGTAGTTCCGGGGATTTCATCCACGACCGCCAGGCGCTCTTCAGCCAGGCGATTAAACAAGGTGCTCTTCCCAACGTTGGGACGCCCAACCAGGGCAACAATTGGCTTTGGCATTAATCCATTCTCAAGGCTGGTTGGTTGCAGCAGGGGCAGGAGCTGCGGTAGAGGAAGGCGTCGGGGTTGGAGCAACGACGATCTCAACCTCCACGGTGGATGGCACGACAGATTCTACAATCACCCTGTCAGGAATAATTTCCACCTGCGGTTCGAGTTGGTAAATCCCCAGCTCCAGGTCGGAGACATCCACGAAAACGCGCACATCCTCAGGTGTCATTGTATCGAGGATGGGAACCGGGCCAGAAAGGATTACATCCACTGTTTCCGGTGATATCGAGGCAGCCTGGATCGGCAGCAATCCAACCGGCAAAACTGGCAGTGACATATTCAGGGTCCCCTCAATCGCAGCAATGCTCACCTGGACCAGAACAAACTGGTTCCCAACCATGCTCACCCCTTCCGGGACTACGATCGAAACGTAGGTATCAATATCGTCTACGGCACCGCTCAGGTCTACCGGTTCAGTTTCAACATAGCCTGGCAAGTCATTGACCAGTTGAGGATCACTCGAAAACACGACCACATTCAGCGGAGAAACTGTGATATTGGTCAGCTTATATCCATCAGCAGGTTGACCCACAGTCTCTACCCTGACGATAACATTGCGGTAACCGCCTTGCAGGAAGATTGGTTGAGTGACGCTTGCTTCCGTAGGGGTGATATTCACGCCAGAAACCGCTTCCCCCTGCTGGTTAACTGCCACAAGCGATAAATTTCGTTCGATGGTTTCAGTGACTCCTGAAATATCTAATGCACCACCAACTTGATCAATCTGGGAAACGAGGGAAGCTGCACCAGATACCGTCACCGATGATGGCTCAGTGACCAGCCGCCCTTTTTGATACCCGACGGCCGGATCCCCGGTCACATCGATGTTCACCGGATAGGTACGCGTCAGTAATGGCTCCAGGGTCACTTCCACCAGCTCGGGTATTACAGCCCCCTGCCGCACCGGGCGGAAGGCAGGGTTGACCTGAACCTGGACCCTCAGGTCGTGTGTACCGGGATCCAATCCCGCCAGATCGACCCAAGCCTGGACCGCATTTTCAGCGGCATTCATCGAATCCATAACCGATGATGGCGCTTCCAGTGTAACTCGCACTTGCGTGGGGACATTTCCAACGATCAACATATCCGCATCAAGACCAATAATATCGAGCGGTACCGTTCGAGTACGCTCAACGTTTGGATTAGAAGCGGTGACAGCGGATATCCACACCACCACCGCCAGGATCAGTGCCAGGAGCAGCGTACCAATATTTGTAAATAACCAGCGCAGGGGTGCCAAACCTGTTAAACCTCCTCTCCTGGCGTGGTATTACGACCGTTGAACAAACGCTTGAAAAATCCAGTAATCCCACTCACTGGCTGGAGGGGCCGATATAATGCCCGTAGGATATTCTCCAAACGTTCAGGGTCCAGCCGGCGGATCATGCGCCCAGCATTCACCACGGATATTGCCCCGGTTTCTTCCGAAACCACCACCGCCACCGCATCACTTACTTCAGATATTCCCAATGCAGCCCGGTGGCGCAATCCCATCTGGCGTTCTGGTGATTTTGATAAAACTCCGCTTGCAGAAAGCGGAAGCACGGATGAAGCAGAAGCCAGTCTCGAACCTACGAGTATCACAGCCCCGTCATGCAGAGGTGTGTTTGGATAAAAAATTTGCAGCAATAATTCCGCCGAAACATCCGAATCCATGCGTACACCGCTGCTGATGTACTCCTCCAAATTGTCGTTGCGCTGCAAAACGATCAGCGCGCCATGACGCCGGTCGGATAGGCGTGCGGTTGCGCTCACTACGGCAGATATCGCATCCTGAATCTCGGTAGAAGCAGCTCCACGTCCCCCATTGAGTATCGCACCAGCTCTCCCCAGCCTCTCTAACGCCCTGCGGATTTCTGGGGCGAATATTACCGGGATCACGAAGAGTAGTGCTGGCAGCGTGGTGCGCATCAACCATGAGAATGCCGGCAGGACCTCAAGACTCGTCAGCAAACTGATCAGGGCGATCACCAGGAGCACCCCCCTGAGCAAAACTAAAGCTTGCGTATCCCGCAGCCAGCGTAGAATAATAAAGAAAATCGCCGTGACCAGGATCACATCCAGGATGGCAAATGGATCCATTCGTTCGAATACGAAAGCTAGATTTTCAATCAAACTATCAATAACATCGGTCACGAACTAATTCTCCAGATTCTTCCCAAGAATATTACCCAACTCGTTATACAGGCCTCAACACCCTGTCTCGCCGCAGCTGCTTAAAATACATCACCGTTCCAACAGGCATCGATTCTAATGCCGCCTCTTCCCAGACACTGATCTTCAACTCCTGGGGGTTGCGTATGCTGTAACCCAGTGCCCCCCACACCGCATTATGGCGGCCCAGGTGTGGCGGCAAGAACAAAAGCAGCGCTTCACTCTGAAGCTCACGCGATGCGGTTTCAATGGCTTCCATCAAAACCTTGACCGCCTCACCCAACACCAGACCTGGCTCCAGGTAAATATCACTCACCCGCGCCACCAGGTTCTCTACCTGCCAACCCGCGAGGCCAACCATCTGCTCGTCGACTTTCAATTGCAGGAATGCCTTCTCGCCAAAGGCCTCCATCACGTCCGATGCATCCATTGCCCGGCGGCCTTTGCTGATCTCGGTGATAAAGGCGGCGATTTCTTCCACCTGGCGAGGTCCAGCCCGGTTAACCACCAGGGTTCCTTGCGCAGCTTCTTGTACCGTCTCCGGTTCAACCCCCTTCTCGGGGAAGGTCTTGCGCCAGCCTGCCAGAACCTGCTTCCAGGTATCTTCAAACGACCCACTGTTCTTGATCACCACGTCCGCCGCTTCAATTTTTTCTGACTGAGGCGGCTGAGCGGCTATCCTTTGTCTGGCGACTTCTGCGCTGAGACCACGTTTCAGCCGCAGGCGTCGCAGCTGGACTTCCATCGGGGCAGTCGTCACCCAAATATTATCACAAGCCGATCGCAGTGGGCCTTCGAGCAGTTTAATCGCTTCCACCACGATCACCTTTTGGTTTGCTCTTCGTATCAGGATATCGATCGCATCCTGTACCAGGGGATGGATGATCGCCTCCAGCTTAAGAAGTGCTTCTGAATCTGAAAACACTATTTTACCCAATCGGGTGCGATCAATTTGTCCCTGGGGAGTCAAAAGCCAGCTGCCAAACGCCTCCACGACTGGTTGATACCCGGGAGCATCTCTGGCTATTGCCCGGTGGGAAAGGGCGTCCGCATCAATGCCGTAGGCCCCTAAATGCTCGAGCATCTTGCGCACCACGCTCTTCCCGGTGGCAATGTTCCCGGTCAACCCAATCACGTATTTTCCCGGCCAGGCACTCACTGGATTATCAGCTCCTGTTTATTAAAAATCTTCGCGCGAAGACACAATCACCTGCTGGCTAATGAACAAATTTCATGCCAGATACTGGATTACCTGAATTTTAGTCTTTGGGGTATAGATTGTCAAAGGATACTGCCATACAAAAATGTATCCCAGAAGAATATTGTTGGGATATAGTTGGCATCATAAAACTCGATCTTGCTTAAAGAAAATCTTCTGCAAAATGACAGGCAACCAAGTGCCCTAGTTCCAGCTCTTGCAACTCCGGTTGTTCACTGCTACAAATTGCTTGAGCAATCGGGCAGCGGGGGTGGAAACGGCATCCCGAAGGCGGATTAATCGGGTTAGGAATCTCTCCTGCTGGCATTGTTTGAGTTCTACGTTCCCTGGGATCGGGAATCGGCACTGCAGCCATTAGTGCCTGCGTGTATGGGTGAAGCGGGTGTGTATAAACATCGCGTAGCTCACCAATTTCAACCATCTTCCCTAAATATAGAATACCGATGCGGTCGCAAATATATTTTGCGGTGGCAAGATCATGGGTAATAAACAGGTAAGTTAGGTTTAACTCATTTTTCAGCCTGACCATGAGGTCCAATAACAACGCTCGCACGCTTACATCTGCCATTGCGATTGGTTCATCAGCTAATACGAGATCGGGTAAGGTTACCAATGCCCGGGCAATCACGACCCGTTGGCGTTGACCGCCAGATATTTGGTGTGGATATTTATCGTAAAAGGAACTCGGTGGCGTTAAACCCACTTTCTCCATCATGTTGAATGCCGTATCACGATGATTCTCAGAATCTCCTGGAAAGTGAATCTTCAAACCATGGGTTATCGCTTCACCAATGGTCATGCGTGGGTTTAGTGAAGCCATTGGATCCTGGAAAATGACCTGCATCCGTCGCCGCATTTTTCTCATCTCACTTGGTTTTACTGAGGCAAGATCGATTCCATCAAAGATCACCTCCCCTTCAGTAGGTTCCTCCAAACGAATCACCAATCGCCCAATAGTAGTTTTACCGCTGCCACTCTCCCCAGCCAATCCAAACACCTCACCCCGTCTGATATTGAAAGAAACACCATCGACTGCCCGAACATAAATCGTTTCACGCGATAGCACCCCATCCAGCATACCGGATTGAATCTGGAACCATTTCTTTAAATTGATAACTTCGACGAGGTTTTCTCTGATGTTTACCTCGGGTTTTTCGCTCATTTCTCCACCTCAATAGTAGATTCATACCCTTCAGGTAAATTTTGATAAAGCCAACAATCTACTAATTGATCAGGGGAATTTTCGAGAAGTTGAGGTTCAACCTGGGTACAAATTGGCATTACATGTGGACATCTTGGATGAAATCTGCATCCCTGAGGTGGGTCTGAAAGGCTGGGGGGTTCTCCTGGCATTTTAAATAGATCTTCTCTTTCATCGAATTTGATATTTGGAACAGATTGAAGAAGACCTTGAGTATAGGGGTGCAGTGGATTGAGGAAAACGTCATTCACGTAGCCAATTTCAACGATCTTGCCAGCATACATAACTGCAATGCGATCTGCAATCTGGGCGACAAGTGCAATATTATGGGTGATTAACAAAATAGTTACCCAAAATTCTTTACGGATTTCTTCCAGCTGGTCAACCAATTTTGCTTCAACAATCACGTCGAGGGAAGTCGTCGCTTCGTCAGCTATTATCAAATCCGCATTAAGTGCTAAACCAAGACTAACCATAGTTCGCTGACGCATACCACCGGATAATTGATGAGGGTAATCATTCAAACGACGTTTCTGGATTCCAAGACGTTCAAATAATGCCTGTGCACGCTCAAGCGCGGCGGATTTCTTAGTCTCCGGTTCGTGCACTTTAATTGTTTCGATAATATGCTCGTCTACCCGTTGAACAGGGTTCAATGATGTCATTGGATCCTGGAAAATCATACTGATCTTGCTGCCTCGATATTCACGTATTTCTCGTTCAGGCAATGAAAGCAGCTCGGTACCGTCAAACCACAATTCTCCACCAACAATTTCACCAGGAGGTTCAATCATGCGCATTAAGGCTTTTCCTAAAGTAGATTTTCCACAACCCGACTCACCCACCAAACCCAGCACCTCCCCACGCTGTATATCCAGATCTACGTGATCGACAGCCGTTACAACTACACCACGGGTGTGATATTCGACCACCAGCTTCCGAATCTTATATAGAATATCTGGTTCTGAAGATTGGTTATTAGTCATTTTACTAACCGTGGATTGAGGATTTCGCTTAAGCCTTCACCGAATAAACTGAAACCAGCAGCCACTAATGTGATCATGATTCCTGGAAAAGTAATCATCCACCACTGACCTGCAACCAGAAAGGAATGTCCTTTGCTCAGATCATAACCCCAATCGGGAATATCAGGAGGCAATCCCAAGCCTATGAATGCTAATCCTGCTGCGGTAATAATAGCGTCAGCAATATTAAGCGAGAAAACCACCACAACAGAAGGAATCACATTGGGAAAAATATAGCGTCTCAAAATATTAGATGACTTTGCCCCTAGGCTTCGTGCGGCATCCACATACAAAGATTCTTTTATCGATAACACCTGTCCGCGCACTACCCGGTAAAAGGTCGGAATATAGATGACCGAAATTGCGACCGCTACATTCAACAATCCTGGACCAAGCATTGCTGCAAGAGCAATTGCCAGCAGCAGGCCGGGGAATGAATAAATACTGTCCATTACTAGGGACAATGTTCGATCTACTTTTCCGCCGGCGAAGCCAGAAATCAATCCTAGTGGAATCCCCACGAAGGACGATAATAATGCAGAAGCTAATGCAACGCCGAGAATTGTGCGTGCACCCCAAACGATTCTGCTGGAGATATCACGACCCAGATTGTCAGTCCCAAGTCTATAGCTGCGACCTAACTTCTCATCCACAACACCAAGATTGGGATAGGCACCCAACACTTCCGGGACAAGTTCCTGATTTATGAAAATCAGATCAACTTCTCCATTTTCTAGAGCAGTGAGTAATTCTTCCTGGTTTTGATACCTTTCATACTCATAATTTAGCTCCTTGGCAAGATTCACTCCATTCTGGTTGCGCTGAACCCCAACGACTTCATCAGTAATTTCACTTGCAGATGGAACAGGATTTTCTCCAGTGCGGGAGACTAAGGCTTGCTGACCACGTCCAGGAGGAGTAAAAGGAGCTCCGATGAACTCATTCGGGTCATAGGGTGCCAGAACCGGAGCCAAGATAGTCATCATAGTTACACCCAATAGTATTAATCCCCCAATTACCGTAATATACCACTCCGTGCCATACCAAATTCGACCTCGCCAAATACGTCGAACAAAACCAATATTTTCATCTACCAATTTTGAAGTTTGTGCAGTGGTATTTGGAGAAGAAATATTCATAATCAATACCTTATCCGGGGATCCAGAAAACCATATAGAATATCAACGATCAAACTTACTCCAGCAACAATTAATGCAAAAAAGATGATCGCTCCTTGCAAGGTTGCAAAATCACGATCGTAGATTCGTTGAACTACCAATCTACCCAATCCAGGCCAAGAAAAAGTTGTTTCTGTCAGAATTGCTCCAGCCAAGAGCAGTGCAACCTGTAGTCCAAGCAAGGTAACAATGGGGATAAAAGCATTACGTAGACCATGGCGGTAGACTAAAACTCTTTCCCAAATACCCCGTGCTCGTCCTGCTGTGATGTAATCTTGCTCCAAAACATCCAACATATTAGCACGTGTTAAACGAGTAAAGATCCCAGCTAACACAAGCCCTAGAGTGATACTCGGTAAAATTAGGTGCAAAATAGCATCTTTAAATAGAACCCAATTGCGATTCAATATTGCGTCAATCGTATATAAGCCGGTAATAGTTTCTTCGGGACCAGGGGTCATCCCAGGACTCAACCGTCCTGATACAGGCAACCATCCCAATTGTGCTCCAAAAATCATTTGCAGCATTAAACCAAGCCAAAATATTGGCAACGAATACAAGATGATGCTGGAAATCCGGATTCCATAATCTGCAGCTGATTTCCGATTATGCGCAGCATAGGCACCAAAGAAGATTCCCACACTCGCAGTTATTAACATACTATAAATTGCCAGTTCTACAGTGGCGGGGAAAAAGGTTCGTATCTCCTGCATTACTGGCACAGAGCGCTTCATAGCTTCCCCAAAATCTAGGCGTACAACACCACTGATATAGCGAAAATATTGGATATGCAACGGTTGATCCAAACCAGCCGCAGCCCGAAAACTTGCTAATTGTTCCTCTGAAGCTCCTTCCCTTAAGATCGCCACGGCTGGATCCCCAGGAATAACGCGCAGAACAAAAAAAACAACCGTAACTAATATTAACACCATGGGAATTGTTAATAATATGCGAACGAAAATATAGCGCCTCAATCCTGGGGACATAATTACCTCGTTCTACTTTCTAGTGTTTCTTAATTCGGATCCTTTGAGAATGTACAAGTTTACACTATTTTATGTAAACTCCCAATATCTAGAGTGCGTAAGCTTTTCATAGCCGGCTAGAAATATATTTTGATGTCACAATTATTAGATTCTACAAATTACAATTTGTTCAATTTTATTATGTATATGCCAAGCGAAAAGAAATTAACAAAAATGGGCTCAAACATTCGCTGAAAATGTTTGAGCCCAAGCCGTTATTTACTATTACGGATGTAGCTTGATTGGGTTTCCATAATCGTAAAATCTTGCAGGAGTAATAATCGCAGAACATCAGGTCTGGGATTATTACTTTAAGATGAATCCCTAATTCTTTTCAACTAAGAAGTAGTGGAAAAGAGCTATCGGATCAAGTACAACATTAGATATTCCATCTCTATACCCTACGACCAGTTTACCCTGCGCCAAGGGAACGAAAGGACTCTCCGGTACCCAGTAATCCTGGATCTCTTCGAGGATCGAGATTCGGGTTTCCTGATCCAATTCTCCAGCCTGGGCATCTAAGAGTGCATCCATTTCTGGATTATCATAAAATGATCCAGACCAGGCAGCTGGCGAATGGGCAAAAACGTTAGTATAGTTATCCGGATCAAGGTAATCTGGATACCATCCGAGCAGTTGGAATGGTAATTCTCCTGCGCGTCCAGCATCGCGATATGCGGCCCACTCCAGGAATTGTAAGTTAACCTGGACGACTCCACTCGCTTCTAATTGTTCTTTGAGTACGGCTGCTACATCGGGTTCAGTATCACCGTAATGCGTGGGGCTGTACCACAGGTCCATAACCAGTGGGTTTTCTTCGGTAAATCCAGCTTCAGCCAGCAATGCCTTACCAGCCTCTACATCTTCCGTTCCTTCATAGGTTGGCTTGTGCCCAAGGAATCCAGGAGGTACCATGGAGTATAGTGGTACTTTGATCCCTTGCCATGCAAGATCAGCCAATTCCTCACGATCTACCAGTTGGGCTAAGCCAAGGCGAACATTCGGATTATCGAATGGAGGTGTTGTCGAGTTATAGGTTATATAGCGGATCTCGGTCCCACCAGCTGTCTCGATCGTTATTCCCTCCGCACTTTCAAGAGCATCCAGGTCGGCAGGTGCAAGTGATTTCCAAGCAATATCGATCTCGCCGTTCTGCAAAGCGAGTGTCATGGTTGGAGAGTCAGCAAAATAACGAATGATCACTTTCTCTTCCTTAGGTGGTTCACCGTAGTAGCTCTTATTCACCTCAAAGATCGCTTCTTCACCTTCTGTGAAGCTGGTCAATACGTAGGGACCAATACCGCAAGCGGTATTGGTTGTTCCCGCAGTGTCAGCTTCCCAGGCATTGGGATTGAGGATTTTCCAGGGATTAGTGGCAACCAATTGGGGTGCGAATGGATACGCATCCGCGAAGATGACCTTGACGGTCTGATCATCGATTTTTTCAACACCAGATACATATCCAGTGTACAGGAACCCAGCATTATCACCTTCTGCTTCATTAATTGGGGCGATGCGTTCCAATGAAAAAACCACTGCATCTGCATTTAGAGGCGTGCCATCCGGGAAAACAACCCCTTCCCTCAGGGAGAACGTGTACTCGAGGCCATCATCGCTCACCTCATAGCTCTCAGCCAAAGCAGCTTCAACCTCTCCCGCAGTGCCAGGGACAATATTCAGCAGGCCATCTGCGCACTGGTGGAAGAGCTCCCAATCATGGAAACTGTACACCCAGGCTGATTCAAAGCTTGACCAGCTGTCTGTGGTGCCAATGACCAAAGGTTCATCCATGGGCTCTTCCGTTGGTTCTTCCATGGGTTCCTCGGTCGGCTCTTCCATGGGTTCTTCCGTCGGCTCAGGTTCCGGCGCTGCTTCTGTAGCCTCCGGCTCTGGTGGTGCTTCCGTTTCCACTACAACTTCAGTCGGGGTCGCCGCCGGCGCACACGCTGCCAACACCATGCTGGCTATGACAAGCACGGCCAGGATAGCGAAAAACTTCTTACTCTTCATCTTTCTCTCCTTGTCTTTTGATTGTTTTTTGGGTCTTTCTTAACATGAAACATGAAATATATTTCTCCACGTCACCTCCTTTGGTATACAAATATCCAGCTTGTGGTTTGAGATGCCTGTATTATACAATAATCTTGTGCGAAGCTGACATTTCGCGACCAATATCACGGAAAAGACCGTATTGATCTTACTAAATGATATTAGATCAGGTTCAACCAATCCACGGCAAGTTTCACGCAAATTGTCAGCCCCAAACATGACACCTGACACTGTTAATATCATAATCCGAGTGTTATAATCTAATTAGGTTTATTATTGTTATTGAAGGAGCTCTCAAATGACAGAGAAAACCTGGCAAACATTAAAGATCCAGTACTGCCATCACGCCGATGAAGAAGTCGGTCTGGAAGCCGAATTGGTCTATCCCCCAGATATCCTGCCTGATCAACCGCCGCGCATCCTGGCTCACCGCTGCTCACACGGCCTGGCCTGCAACCTGGATGGGCGACCCAGCTGCATCTGGGCTGGTACGAACCCGGCTTACGACCCCTTTAAAGCCAAGGAATAGAAATCTCTAACCAAATTTGAACTTGGCTGGCTCTCGGTAAATAGAATGATCCCACGCTTCCTGAATGGG